>JAEEGG010002611.1_pt1 | contig 46186 bp, 17 predicted proteins | sample 9134161 | NCBI WGS metagenome assembly JAEEGG01 (sample SAMN16246543, study PRJNA631951) | gut metagenome | biome: gut microbiome; feature: rumen; material: CR-attached | host: Bos | place: Iran: Karaj | collected 2018-10 | reverse complement strand
GACATAAAATCCCTGATCACTTCTTGGAGAAGCATGAATTGCCTAATATATATCCTGATTATACAAACGTAACTGTGCCTATCCATATGGCACCGTTGACTTTCCAGATCGACGGGAAGGCTGATGATGTGGTTGCACGTCTGTCGGTAGGCAAGGATGAGGTGGTATGCGGTGGCCCACAGATACAACCTGATGCAGATGACTGGCGACGTCTGGCAGAGACTGCTGCAAAAGGTGACTCGATAAAGGTTGAGTTATATGTGGAGAAGGATGGCAGTTGGACGCGGTTCAAACCTTTTAATATATATGTGTCGCCTGATAGCATCGATTCATATATCAGTTACCGACTCATTCCGCCTTCATACGTTACTTATGAAGAACTGACTATCAATCAGCGCTGTCTGGAGAACTATGAGGAGAGCGTAATCTATGATAATATGCTATGTACGGAAGGTGCAAAAGGACAGTGCATCAATTGTCACAACTATCAGCAGTACAACCCAGAGCGTATGCAGTTCCATGCTCGTCAGAATATGGGCGGAACCGTCATTGCTTACGATGGAGACGTGAAGAAGATAAATATGCGTAACGATTCTATTCTCTCGGCCGGAGTGTATCCCACATGGCATCCTTGGCTTCCGCTTATTGTTTATTCTACTAATATGACAGGACAGATATTTCATAGCGTAAATCCGAATAAGATTGAGGTTTTCGACTCGGAGAGTGATCTAATTGCTTACGATGTGCAGAAAAACGAGATAACCAATATCGAGAATGATCCTGCTGAGATGGAGTGTTTCCCGTTTTGGGCGCCTGACGGTAAGACACTCTACTACTGTAGTGCCCACTTTGAGTACAGCGACACGGTGACTGATAAGGGTAAGGAGTTTGTGGCGCGTACTCAGGAGGCTAAATACAATCTTTATAAGAAGAGCTTTAATCCTGAGACTTTGCAGTTCGGTCCGCGTGAACTTGTCTTCGCAGCCGACTCTATCGATAAGAGCGCCACGTTACCACGTGTCTCGCCAGATGGTCGTTATCTGATGTTTACATTGGCCAAATATGGCGTGTTCCATATCTGGCATCATGATGCTGAACTGTGGATAATGGATTTGCAGACAGGATTAGCACGTAATATGGAAGAGATAAACTCGCCTGACACAGAGAGTTATCATTCATGGTCGAGCAATGGCCGTTGGGTAATGTTCAGTAGTCGCCGCTATGATGCCAACTATACTCGTCCGTTTATAGCACATGTCGATGCTAATGGTCGTGGTAGCAAGCCATTTGAGTTGCCTTGCGCCAATCCCGACCATCATCGTCAGTTGCTAAAGAGTTATAACGTACCCGAGTTTATGCGAGGTCCAGTCGCCATCAAGCCTCAGAAGTTTGCTGATGTACTGAAGCAAGAAGCAACTCCAGTAAAATACGTAAAAAAGCTCAGCAGATAAAATACTATTCCACTATCTCTGCATCCTCGATGATGTTGGCGTCTTCTACGATGTCGGCTTCTTCGATTATCTGTGGCTCTTCGTATTCCTCGGGGTCTAGGATTACCTCGGGCTCCATAATCACTTCGGGCTCTTCGATTACCTTAGGCTCTTCTGGCATCTCGGGTTGCATAGTGGTCTCGAGCATAGGCTGTGCGGCCTGCTGTGGCTGAACCTTGGGCTCTTCCTCTACCTCGGTTTCCTGTTCAACCTCGGCTCCGTTCTGAAGGAGTTTGCGACCACCCTTGAATCTGATAGCCAACATTGCGATATCGTCTCTCTGCTCGTAGTCGCCGGCAAAGCGATTTACTGCATCGAGCATGTTCTCGACAAATGGCTTTGGACGAGGATCGAGTTTCATTGCCTGCAGGGCTGAGCCAAGCATGCGCTTCTCGTTGAATGTGCGATGCTCTTTATTCTTCACCTTTATCAGACCTTCGGAGTTCAGGAATATCATTGTGCCTGGCAACATCTGTATCTCCTGTGGCTCGTACTCCCAGTTACGCTGTTCGCCTATAGCAATATTCTGCTCTACTGGCAGGTGGTGAAGTTCGTTGCTTACCATCAGTGGCGCATAGTGGTTGGCGTTGCAGAAGTTCAGCACGCCGGTGTTGATGTCGAGCACGCCAATGAAAAGTCGTATAGCAGCACCTTTTTCGCCGTCCTTGGCTATGGCGTTATTGATGGCAGCCATGATGCGCTCTGGCTTTTCTTCGAAAGCAGCTGCAGTACGGAACTGAGCCTTGACTACTGTTGTGAGCAGCGATGCCTTGACACCTTCGGTAGTGGCTTCTCCCACACAGAAGAACAGTTTATCACCACGCATGCAATAGTCGAGTATTCCGCTACCCTCCATCAGTCCTACGGTGACAGAACTGAAGATGTCGAAATGCTTATGTTGAGGCAACTGGCTCGGTGCTATCACACGCTGGATGTTCTGCGAGATGCGGAGTTCGGATGCCTCACGCTCTTTCACGATAGTGTCGGCCTCCAGTCGGTCGTAGTCGTATTTCAGATCGTCATAAGCTGCCTGCATCTGGGTGGCCATGCGATGACGGATAATGACGAATCCTATCAGACAGAGTATGACAAAGGCAATGGCGACAGAAACCACAATCTGCAGTCGGCGATGACTCCTGGCCTGTAGCTCCGAAATCTTCTCTACATTCTTTACGATTACAGCCTGCTCCTCCTTTTCCATCTTTCTGGATTTGGCGATGGCCTGTCCTAGCGAGTTGCTAATGTCCATTGCAACCTTCATGGCAGAGTCGCGACGGCCAGCCAGTAGGTTGGTGCTATACTTTTTCAGTACCAGTTTCTCGATGTTATCGAGCGAGTAGTTCTTTGGCGTCTCGCCTATCATGGCGTCAAGACTATTGTAGTTCTCGGCGGCTTCGTCCCATCGGTGGGCTGCGGTAAGATAGTCGTTGGCGTCGATACGTCCTTTAGGCGTGTTGCTGAACTTGGTGGTAAGGAACTTCTCGTAGGCCTTTGCTGCCTCTTCGGCTTTACCCAGTCCCTGCAGTGATATAGCATTGTAGATATCAAAGCGTGCCAACTGACGGTCGATATAATCGGCATCGGCATCGGGACGCTGTTCGTATTCGCTCAGTACCTGGCCGAAGCGTGTGGTCCAAGCCTGAGCCTCTGCCCATTTCTTAGCATAGATGTAGTCGTAAGCTATATTGATAAGACCAGTGATACCATCCTTGTACACCACGTCGTTGTGGTAGGTCTCTATGTTCTCCATGTGGCGCTGGTAGGCCTTGGTAAATCCATCGGCATTACCCTCGGCAGTACCCAAGCCCTCCTGGCAGCAACCAATATATATAAGTATATTAAGGTAGTCGCTGGTGCTGTCGCAGTCGAGAGACTCGAGTTTGTTGGCCACTGGGATAGAGATGTTCAGTCCTTCTTCGTAGTCTCCTCTTACCGATAGCATGTTAGCCAGTCGGCTGGCCGACTTGGCATAGTATATCATCTCATCTTCGTCGGTAGATTCGTTTGCGGCATCGATAGAAGCTTTCCAATAGTATTCGGCCAAGCGTTGGCGCTTCATCTTGTCGCAGGCATAGCCTCGCCAATAGCAGGCCTTGGTGGGTGTGATCTTACCGATGGACTCCAGACTGTCTACAACTGTCATCAGTTCGTTGTAGTTCTTATTCTTCTGCGAGGCCTCTATCAGTTTATCGGCTTCATTAATCTGGTTTTTCTTTTCCTCATCATTACATGCCACCATTAGCATGCTGGTCATAATGGCCAAAAGTATCCAAAGCTTTGTTCGTTTCATATATCGTTTCGAGTCATTGATGTTTCTGGATGCAAAGATACAAAAGTATTTTAAAAAAACTCAAAAACCTGAGAAAAAAGTGCATATATAGCCTTAATGATACTCATAAGAAAGTAAATGTAACTCAACGAAAAGGGTATTTTGCAAAAAGTGTATACCTTTGCACCCGAATTTAAAACTGAAACAATAATGAAGCAAATATTAGCTCTTCTAACAATCTTTTTTGCGCTTGGTGCTAATGCCCAGGGCGTAAAACCTCTGCCATCACTTCATACCGAAGGAAGATGGCTTGTAGATAAACACGGAAATCAGGTGGTTCTTCATGGTGTGATGGACACGCCTAATATGTATTTCAACGGCTGGCGCTGGGGAAGCCCTTGGGGATCGAATGGTATTACTGCCAATTACGACGACAACGGTGCAAAGAAGTGTCTGAACTATTTTGAAAAGATGTTTGCTGGTTTTGAGGAAGCCAAGTGCAATGTGTTTCGTCTGCATCTGGACCCTGCCTGGACTAACGACCCTAGAGACAGCTATACCTATTCGGGGTCGAAAGGTCAGGCTGCAAATGCTTCGGGCGAAGCTGATATCAAGAAGTTTAATCCCAGCAGACTGGAAAAGTTCTTACCGTCTTTATATTTTAAGATGGCAGAGAAGGCAATGAATCATGGGTTGTTCGTGGTAATGCGTCCTCCTGGCGTTTGTCCCCGTGACTTGAAGGTTGGCGACTATTATCAGCAGTATCTGATAACAGTTTGGGATATTGTCTCGCGACAGGATTTTGTGAAGGAATACGCTGGGCAGATTAGCATTGAACTGGCCAACGAGCCTATAAATATCAAAAATGCTAACAATCAGGACGATGCAAAGGCGCTTCACGACTATTTTCAGCCCATTGTAGATAAGATTCGAGAAAATGGTTTTACTGGTATCATCTGGGTGCCTGGCACTGGATATCAGTCAAACTATCGTAGTTATGCTGAATATCCTATTCAAGGTGAGAATATTGGTTATGCTGTGCACGACTATCCTGGTTGGTATAATAGCAGTGACGATAACCCTGATCCACAGAATAAGATCAATAGTTTCCACGCTGCCGTTCCTGTGGTAGATTCCAACCCGATATTCATTACCGAGGTTGACTGGAGTCCGCTAAAGGAACCTAAGGAGATAGATCATTACAACGAGATGGGACAGCCTGTTTATAAGAATTTAGGAACATGGGCTACTGCTTCTACCTCAAAATGGGGTATGGCATTCAAGGCTGTACTTGATTATTTTGGCAATATCTCGATGACGCTCACGCATCCTCATGATTTCATGGATCTTGATGCTCTATATGGTCGAAATGTTGTAACGCCTGCATTCGGCGGTAATCCGGAAGCTTGTGGAAAAGCCTGTTTTGACTGGTATGCTGAGTATTATCAGGTGAACTGGCCTCATGCAGATGACGAGGAAGAGACAGGCGAGTTTTATACTGTTCAGGCGATGGAAGCTGAGACAGACTTGTTTGACTTAGAGCGTGACGATAAGGTGGCGATATCACTGAAATTGATTTATGCCGACGGCCATATCAAGGATATTTCGGGTGTTGCCGATTATACTATCGATAATCCAGCTGTAGTAGAGGTAAAGAATGGCTATCTTTGTGCCCTAAAGAGTGGTGAGACTGTAGTCAGCGCTTCTTATAAGGATGTACAGGGTAATACATGGACTAAGTCGTTCACAGTCAATGTTACAGGTGTAAGGCTTGACGACTTTGTTGCTCTTGGCAGTCTGTCAGAGATTACATCACAGCCTTTTGCCATTGTTAATAAAAGCAATGAGAAGATGTTCTATGGCTCTGATAATCAGAATCTTGGATTTAGTCCTGTCTTAGAGGTTGTCAACAATAAGTCAATCAACGGCTATATGTTTAAGGCTGAACCTGTCTCGGGTCGTAGCGGATGCTATCTACTCCGTCTGATGACGCTTAATGGTTCGGAATACAGCATTGGAGAAAAACCTGGCTACCTAAACTCGCAGTCTATGACAGGTGAATGCTGCTTCATCCAGGGCTTGAACGACCAGAATGGTGAGGAAATTGAGAATGGCGCTGTATGGGAGATTAATTATGTAAAAGGCAGTGGCTTTACACTGAAGAATGTTGGTACGGGCAGATATCTGAAAGATAATAATGCAGCCAAGTTTAGAGGGGCTACCTATATGGACTTCTTGAAGGCTGATGGTTTAACTAAAGTTGATGCTATTTCAGTAGAGCGAGTTCTAGACAACGATGCTGTATATACTCTGCAGGGCCGTAAGGTGGCTACACGCCAGCAGTGGAACTCGCTGCCTCGTGGCATCTACATCGTTGGTGGAAAGAAGATAATCAAATAATAACTTTATATATCAACACAATCGTTATGTATCAATCAAAATTAAAAACCATCATGCTGGCAGTTGCACTGCTTGTATTGCCAGCTAGCATGGCGGCTCAGAAAAAGAAAGCCGCTCCAAAGAAGAAGGCTGCCACCGAACAGGTGAGCACAGCCGATCCTAATTTCTACATCTTCCTCTGTTTCGGTCAGTCGAACATGGAGGGTGCAGCTCGTCCTGAGGCTCAGGACCTGAAGAGTCCTGGTCCACGATTCGTGTGGATGCCTGCTGTAGACTATCCTGCAACCGACAAACTGCCTGCCCGCAAGATGGGTGAGTGGTACGAGGCTATCCCACCACTCTGCCGTCCTAACACTGGTCTTACTCCAGCCGATTGGTTCGGTCGTACTCTTGTAGCTTCTCTCCCAGAGAATATCAAGATTGGTGTAATCCACGTGGCTATCGGTGGTATCGACATTAAGGGATTCCTGCCCGACAGCATCAAGGACTATGCCGAGAAAAAGGCTCCAGGTTGGATGAAGGGTATGCTTGCCGCATACGACAACAACCCCTATGAGCGCCTGGTAACCCTGGCTAAGAAGGCTCAGAAGGATGGTGTAATCAAGGGTATACTGATGCACCAGGGCGAGACCAACACTGGCGATCCTAAGTGGGCTGGTATGGTTAAGCAGGTTTACGACAATCTGTGTGGCGACCTGAATCTGAAACCAGAGGAGGTAAACCTCTATGCTGGTAACATCGTTCAGGCTGATGGTAAGGGCGTTTGCATCGGCTGCAAGAAGCAGATCGACGAACTCCCATTGACACTTCACACCTCTCAGGTTATCTCATCTGATGGCTGTACCAATGGTCCTGACCGTCTGCACTTCGATGCAGCAGGTTATCGTGAGCTTGGTTGCCGTTATGGTGAGGCTGTAGCTCGTCATCTTGGTTTCGAGCCTAAGCGCCCGTTTATCGAGATGCCTAAGAAGATTGAGGTTCCTGCCGATGCATTCATCGCTGAGACCACTATCGAGGGCAACCAGTTCCCAAAGGTTGACAAGCAGAATCGTGCTTACTTCTATATCAATGCTCCACAGGCCCGTAAGGTGGTTGTAGACATCTGCAGCAAGAAGTACGATATGCAGCCTGATGGTAAGGGTGGATTCATGGCCGTTACCGATCCTCTGCCAGTAGGATTCCACTACTACTTTATGAATGTAGATGGCATCAACTTCATCGATCCTGCTACCGAGACTTACTTTGGTTGCAACCGCGAGTCGGGTGGTATCGAGATTCCAGAGGGCCCCGAGGGCGACTACTATCGTCCACAGCAGGGTGTACCTGCAGGATGTGTTCGTAGCATCTACTACTTCAGTAAGGAGCAGAACAAGTGGCGCCATGCTATGGTTTATACTCCTGCCGAGTATGATAACGCCAAGAATGCCAAGAAGCGCTATCCAGTGCTCTATCTGCAGCACGGAATGGGCGAGGGCGAGACAAGCTGGACTCTGCAGGGTAAGATGCAGCACATCATGGACAACTCGATCGCCAAGGGCGAGGCTGTGCCTATGATTGTGGTTATGGAGAGTGGTGATATCAAGGCTCCGTTCGGTGGTGGCTCTAACCGTCAGGGTATGAGCACCTATGGTAACTCATTCTATCCCGTAATGCTGAACGACCTGATTCCTTATATCGATCAGAACTTCCGCACTAAGAGCGATCGTGAGAACCGTGCTATGGCAGGTCTGTCATGGGGTGGTCACCAGACATTCGATATCGTGCTTAACAACCTCGACAAGTTTGCCTGGATGGGTACCTTCAGTGGCGCTATCTTCGGTCTCGACGTTAAGACTGCCTACAATGGTGTGTTTGCTAACGCCGACGAGTTCAACAAGAAGATTCACTACATGTATATGAACTGGGGCTCTGAGGACTTCATTAAGAGCGGTGATATCGTAAAGCAGCTCCGTGAGCTTGGCGTAAAGGTTGACTCAAGCGAGTCGGCAGGCACTGCCCACGAGTTCCTGACATGGCGTCGTGGACTCCATGAGTTCATCCCACATCTGTTCAAGAAGCAAAAGTAATCAACCTATAATTATTAATAAACCTTATTGAGGCGCCCCTGTCAGTTTCCACCTGCAGGGGCGCTAAATATTATTAATGGTACAAATGATAAAGTTTATGATACTCTCAGAATAAAGTGTTTGGGGGAAATGTTGTAACTTTGCAGCCGAAATGATTAAATATATAACAAAAACCAATTAGCAAAGATGAAAAAATTATTTCTAGCGTTATCGCTTATCGCCGTTAGCATGAGTGCTTCGGCTCAGTGGGGACGCCCTGTTGACTACTCTGCAGGCCCCGGACTTAAGGATGCTTACAAAGATTATTTCACAATCGGCGTAGCTGTAAACAAGTTCAATATCTCAGATCCAGTTCAGACCGCAATTATCAAGAAGCAGTTTAGCAGCGTGACTGCTGAGAATGCTTGGAAGCCAGGCGAGATTCATCCGAAAGAGGGTGTGTGGAACTTCGGTTTGGCCGACAGCATTGCCAACTTCTGCCGTGAGAACGGTATCAAGATGCGTGGTCACTGTCTGTGCTGGCACTCTCAGTTTGCCGACTGGATGTTTACCGACAAGAAGGGTAAGCCAGTAAAGAAAGAGGTGTTCTACCAGCGTCTGCGTGAGCATATCCACACAGTAGTAAACCGTTATAAGGATGTTGTATATGCATGGGACGTAGTTAACGAGGCTATGGCTGACGATAACATGATGTTCCGTGGATTCCGCCCTGGTGTTAAGCCCAGTCCCTATCGTCAGAGCAGACACTTCGAACTCTGTGGTGATGAGTTCATCGCTAAGGCATTTGAGTTTGCACGTGAGGCTGACCCAACAGGTGTGCTGATCTACAACGACTATAGCTGTGTAGACGAGGGAAAGCGTGAGCGTATATATAATATGGTAAAGAAGATGAAGGATGCTGGTGTGCCCATCGATGGTATCGGTATGCAGGGTCACTACAACATCTACTTCCCCGATGAGGACCAGTTGGAGAAGGCTATCAATCGTTTCAGCGAGATCGTAAAGATTATCCACATCACCGAGCTCGACCTGCGTACCAACACTGAGAGTGGTGGTCAGCTGATGTTCTCTCGTGGTGAGGCTAAGCCACAGCCCGCTTATATGCAGACTCTGCAGGAGGACCAGTATGCTCGTCTGTTCAAGGTGTTCCGCAAGCATAAGGATGTTATCAAGAACGTTACATTCTGGAACCTGAGTGATAAGGATTCTTGGCTGGGAACTAACAACCATCCTCTGCCATTCGATGAGAACTTCAAGGCAAAGCGTTCGCTGCAGATTATCCGCGACTTCGATCCTGTGCTCGATGCTCATCAGCCAAAGGAGGACTTCGTGCCCAACTCAATGAACCAGCCTGGTCAGGAGTATCCAATGGTTAACTCTGAGGGTTATGCCCGTTTCCGTGTTGTGGCTCCAGATGCCAAGTCGGTAATCGTAAGTCTTGGTCTTGGTGGTCGTGGTGGTACCGTATTGCGCAAGGATAAGAATGGTGTTTGGACTGGTACAACAGATGGTCCAATGGATCCTGGTTTCCACTACTATCATCTGACTATCGACGGTGGTGTGTTCAACGATCCTGGTACAAACAACTACTTCGGCTCTTGCCGTTGGGAGAGTGGTATCGAGATTCCTGTTGCTGATCAGGACTTCTATGCTTATCGCAAGGATATCAAACATGGTAACATCCAGCAGGTTACATTCTGGAGCGAGAGCACTGGTAAGATGCAGACTGCCAATGTATATCTGCCTTATGGCTATGGCAATATGGTAAAAGGCAAGAATGGTAAGATGACACAGGAGCGTTATCCTGTACTCTATCTGCAGCACGGTTGGGGTGAGAACGAGACTAGCTGGCCTGTACAGGGTAAGGCTGGACTCATCATGGACAACCTGATTGCTGATGGTAAGATTAAACCATTCATCGTAGTTATGGCTTACGGTCTGACTAACGACTTCAAGTTCGGTTCAATCGGCCGTTTCGAGGCTAAGGAGTTTGAGAAGCTGCTCATCGACGAGCTGATTCCTCACATCGACAAGAACTTCCTGACAAAGGCTGACAAGTGGAATCGCGCTATGGCAGGTCTGTCAATGGGTGGTATGGAGACAAAGCTCATCACTCTGCGTCGTCCTGAGGTATTCGGATACTGGGGACTGCTGAGTGGCGGTACCTATATGCCAGAGGAGATTAAGGATCCTAAGGCTGTGAAGTACATCTTTGAGGGATGTGGCGATAAGGAGAATCCTGAGGGTATCAACAAGAGCGTTGAGGCTCTGAAGGCTGCCGGATTTAAGGCCGAAGGTCTGGTATCTGAGGGCACTGCACATGAGTTCTTGACATGGCGTCGTTGCCTCGAAAAGATGGCTCAGAGCCTGTTCAAATAACAAAAAAGTGCGAAAAAAGTGCGTTTTTCGACATATTGAAACAAAATAAAAAGTAATTGTAACAATAGAGTAAGTGAGTTTCGAGAAAATGCACTAACTTTGCACCCAGATAAGATAAAGAATCGGTTAAAATTGTTTTAGTTATATTAGTAGTTAGTAGTTTTTCCTTCCCTGGGACCTAAGAAAAGCGTTTCTTGTCCCAGGGTTTTTCGTTTCTTTATCTCAAATAAATAATGATTTATTTTGTAATTCCCCCAAATTACACTATCTTTGCATCCAAAATTAAACCAATAATAACAAGATGAAACGATTAGCAACCATTTTGATTGCAATTTGTTGTGCAATCGCTGTTAATGCGCAGCAGCATAAGCTGTGGTATAGCAAGCCTGCCACTAAGTGGCTCGAAGCACTGCCTGTGGGAAATTCGCACCTTGGTGCAATGGTGTTTGGCGGTACTGATGTGGAGCAGATACAGTTGAACGAAGAGACGTTTTGGAGCGGTTCGCCTCACGACAACAACAGTCGTGCATCGAAAAAAGTCTTGAAGGATGTGCGCAAACTGATTTTCGAGGGAAAGGAACAGGAGGCTAGTGCGCTGATAGATCGTTATTTCTTTAAAGGTCCTCATGGTCAGAAATATCTGTCGCTGGGTGACCTGAAATTGTCGTTCGACTATAAGAGCCAGTCGGCACCAACAAACTATCGTCGCGAACTGAGTCTGGCTGAAGCTGTCAATACTACAAGTTTCGATATAGACGGAGTGCATTACGAGCGTAATGTTTTTGCATCACAGGCCGACAATGCTATTGTAGTACAGATATCTGCCAACAAGAAAAAGACATTACACTTTAAGGTGGACTATGTGCGATATGAAGAGCCTGTGAAGGGAGATGCTATCGCGAAGCATGAATTTGCATATAATATTAATAATGTAGAGCACGAGGGCATTCCTGGCAAACTTAAGGCCGAGGTCAGAGTGAAAGTTGTGGCCGATGGAAAGGTGATAGACACGGAAAATGGTATGATGGTTGCAAATGCCAGCACGGCTACCATTATTATTACTGCAGCTACCAACTATGTAAACTATAAGGACATCAGTGGTAATCCTCTACTCAGGAACTCAAATACAATGGCTTCGATTAAGGGTAAGAACTACAAGACCTTGTTGAAGCGCCATTTGCAGAAGTATCAGGAACAGTATAATCGTGTGTCACTTACTCTGCCTAAATCAGGAAACTCTGACGTGGAGACCGACAAGCGCTTGGCTACGTTTGATGGGCGCGACTTGGATTTTGTGTCGCTGATGATGCAGTACGGACGTTATCTGCTTATTTCATCGTCGCAGCCAGGTGGTCAGCCAGCAAACCTGCAGGGTGTTTGGAACGACAAGAAGGATGCTCCATGGGATTCGAAATACACCATCAACATCAATGCCGAGATGAACTACTGGCCTGCATTGATTGGCAATCTGGCAGAAACACAGGAACCCTTGTTCTCGATGATTCGTGACTTGAGTGTGACTGGAGCCAAGACTGCCCGTTCGATGTATGAATGCCCCGGTTGGATGGCTCATCATAATACAGACCTGTGGCGTATTGCCGGTCCTGTCGACGGAACAACATGGGGAATGTTCCCGACGGGTGGCGCATGGCTTACCACACATCTGTGGCAGCACTACCTGTATACAGGCGATGTGTATTTCCTTAAGGAATATTTTCCAATATTGAAGGGTGCGGCCGATTTCCTGTTGTCGTATATGCAGGAATATCCCAAGAATGGTGAAGTGAAGAAGGCCGCAGGTTGGCTTGTTACTGTGCCTACAGTTTCGCCCGAACATGGTCCCGTGGGTAAAAATACAACTGTGACAGCTGGCTCGACAATGGATAATCAGATAGTGTTTGACGTACTGACAAGTACATTAAAAGCACATCAGATATTGGGATACGATAATATGGTATATACCACATTGCTTACCAATGCTATCGCCAAGCTGCCACCGATGCAGATAGGTCGTTACGGCCAGTTGCAGGAGTGGCTGATAGATGGTGACGATCCAAAGGATGAGCATCGTCATATCTCACATCTCTACGGACTTTATCCGTCAAATCAGATCTCACCATATAGTCATCCGGAACTGTTTACTGCTGCTGCTAACACACTGAATCAGCGTGGCGATATGGCAACAGGATGGAGTCTTGGTTGGAAAATCAACTTCTGGGCTCGTATGCTGGATGGTAACCATGCCTTTAAGATTATCAAGAATATGATGAACGTTATACCTGCAACAACAGAGTGGGGACCACGAGGCGGAACTTATCCTAACCTGTTTGACGCTCATCCACCATTCCAGATTGACGGCAACTTCGGTTGTTCAGCTGGCGTGTGCGAAATGCTGTTGCAGAGTCATGACGGAGCTGTACACCTGTTGCCTGCCCTGCCTGACGAATGGGCCGAGGGAGAGGTGAAGGGACTGCAGGCCCGAGGAGCATTTACTGTAGACATGAAGTGGGCTGGGGGAGAACTGACTGAGGCTGTGATAGTGTCGAAGATCGGTGGAACACTGCGCCTGCGTTCGTATGTTCCTCTTAAGGGTGTCGGACTGGTAGAAGCACAAGGTGAGTGTGATAATGACCTGCTTAAACCTGCCGTTATCCGCGAACCGCTGAAGTCGGAGGAACTCAAGGACTTTAAAACTCTGCCCATCAGAAAGGTTTATGAGTATGATGTGAAGACAAAGCCCGGAAAAGTGTATAAAGTTTATAGAGATTAAACATTATACATTAAACATTAAAGATTAAACATTAAATATTAAGAATTAATGAAGTATCAACTATTACTAACAATTGCATTCTGTGCTGGGGTGTCGGCTTCAGCGCAGAAGTTGCCTTATCAGAATCCGAATCTTTCTGCTAAGGAGAGAGCTGTGGACCTGTGTAGCCGACTGACTCTTGAAGAGAAAGCAATGCTTATGCTCGACGAGAGTCCTGCTATCCCACGATTGGGTATCAAGAAATTCTTCTGGTGGAGTGAGGCTCTGCATGGAGCTGCCAACATGGGTAATGTAACAAACTTCCCGGAGCCGGTAGGCATGGCATCGTCGTTTAACCCAGACTTGCTCTACAAAGTGTTCGACATTGCTAGTACAGAATTCCGTGCCCAGTACAATCATCGTATGTACGACCTGAAAGGCGAGGATATGAAGATGCGTAGTCTGTCGGTATGGACTCCAAACGTGAACATCTTCCGTGATCCCCGTTGGGGACGTGGTCAGGAGACTTACGGCGAAGATCCATATCTTACAAGCGTGATGGGTGTTCAGGTGGTGAAGGGCTTGCAGGGACCTGAGGATGCAAAGTATCGTAAGCTTTGGGCTTGTGCCAAGCACTATGCTGTACACAGCGGTCCTGAGTACACCCGCCATACAGCAAACCTTACAGATGTGTCGCCACGTGATTTCTGGGAGACATATATGCCAGCCTTTAAGACTTTGGTACAGGATGCCAAGGTGCGCGAGGTGATGTGTGCATATCAGCGTCTGGACGATGACCCATGCTGCGGTTCTACCCGTCTGCTCCAGCAGATACTGCGTGATGAGTGGGGATTTAAGTACCTGGTAGTGAGCGACTGTGGTGCTGTGAGCGATTTCTACGAGAACCATAAGTCATCATCTGATGCCGTACATGGAACATCTAAAGCTGTACTGGCCGGTACCGATGTTGAGTGTGGCTTTAACTACGCCTACAAGAGTCTGCCCGAAGCTGTACGTAAAGGCTTGATTTCGGAGGCTGAGGTAGATAAGCATGTTATCCGTCTGCTCGAAGGTCGTTTCGATCTGGGTGAGATGGACGATCCATCGCTAGTGGAGTGGTCGAAGATTCCATTCTCGGCTATGTCTACCAAGGCATCGGCTAATGTGGCTCTTGATATGGCCCGTCAGACAATTGTTCTGCTACAGAACAAGGGTAACGTGCTGCCACTGAAGAAGAACGCAGAGAAGATAGCAATTATAGGTCCGAATGCTAATAACGAGCCAATGATGTGGGGTAACTACAACGGAACTCCTAACCACACGGTTACTATTTTGGATGGTGTAAAAGCCAAGCAGAAGAAACTGGTTTATATCCCAGGTTGCGACCTGACTAATGATAAGGTGATGGAGTGTCATCTGGCTACAGACTGTGTTACACCTGATGGTAAGAAAGGCTTGAAGGGTACATTCTGGAATAACACCGAGATGGCAGGTAAGCCATTTACAACAGAGTACTATACCAAGCCGGTAAATGTAACTACTGCTGGTATGCACGTATTTGCACCCAACCTGCCCATCGAGGATTTCTCGGCAAAGTACGAGACGACCTTTACTGCAAAGGAGGCTGGCGAGTATGTGGTGAATGTGGAGAGTACTGGTCATTTTGAACTCTATATCAATGGTGAGCAGAAATTTGTTAACCACATATGGCGTGCTACACCGACACGTACTGTGCTGAATGCTGAGAAGGGACAGAAGTTTAATATCGAAGTTCGTTTCCAGACTGTTAAGACATGGGGCGCCTCAATGAAGATAGATGTTGCCCGCGAGTTGTCTATCGATTATCAGGAGACTATCGCAAAACTGAAGGGTATTGACAAGGTAATCTTCTGTGGTGGTATTGCACCAAGTCTGGAGGGTGAAGAGATGCCTGTAAACATCGAAGGTTTCAAGGGTGGCGACCGTACCAGCATCGAATTGCCAAAGGTACAGCGCGAATTCCTGAAAGCTCTTAAGGCTGCTGGTAAGACAGTGATATACGTGAACTGTTCTGGTTCGGCAATCGCTCTGAAACCCGAGACTGAGAGTTGTGATGCTATTGTGCAGGCCTGGTATCCAGGCCAGGAGGGTGGAACAGCTGTTGCAGATGTCCTGTTTGGCGACTATAACCCTGGCGGAAAACTCTCGGTTACATTCTATAAGGATGACAGCCAGTTGCCTGACTATGAGGACTACTCGATGAAGGGACGTACATATCGTTACTTCAACGATCCTCTCTTTGCTTTTGGTTATGGTCTGAGCTATACCACATTCGAGGTTGGCGAAGCAAACGTTAAGGGTGAAAAGGGTAACTATGAGTTGACGGTGCCTGTTGCTAACAAGGGACAGCGCAACGGAACAGAGACTATTCAGCTGTATATCAGAGACCTGAGTGATAAGGAAGGCCCGCTGAAGTCGCTCCGCGCTTTCAAACGTGTAGAAGTTAAGGCTGGACAGACTGCTACGGCTACCCTGCAACTTACACCTAAGAGTTTTGAGTTCTGGGATGCAGAAACAAACACTATGCGAACCAAACCCGGAAAGTATGAGATACTCTACGGAACCAGTTCACAAGATAAAGATCTGAAGAAAATAGCCATCACCCTTTAGTGGTGGCTATTTTTAATTCTATATTTTTTTTGAACACACAATGTAACAATGGTATTGTTTATTTTATTAATTATTATTTAATAATTATTAAATAGTAGGGTTGTAATTGGGGATGTTTGAGTTTTTTTCGTATATTTACCCCCGATTGGTATGCCTTCTTTTGACCGATAACTAATAAATAAACAGATACCTATGAAACAGAGAGCTTATGTTGCACTAACGCTGATTATGACCTCGCTTTTGAGTATTTGGGCTGAAGGTCACCATTTTATCTATGATGATGGTAAGTATGCTGATGAAACTGTTATCTTCATGGCTTTACAAGATGCAGATAGTAATCGTGTGGATTATCCAGGCTCTTTTCTTGGAGCTTTTATCAATGGCGAGTGCCGTTATGAAGCCAGTGCTGAAACGGATGCCACGTCGGGACACATATATTATATGCTTCGTGTGAAAGGTGATTCAAAAAAAGAAACGGGAGCTGCTATTACATTCAGATTGTTTATTATGTCAGCCACAGGTGGTACAGGCAAGGAATACCTGCTTGATGGAATTAATGCTACTTTTAATGGCGACTATCGTGACACAGAAGTCAGCAGCCCGATGCCTATTACTTTTGTGCCAACTATAGGTGTAGAGATGAATCCGATTACTGTACATCGTGGTTCTACCGTTAATTTGTTGGACTACTTAACGAAGATACCTGCCAATGGTTCTTTGCCCTTGCTAACATGGGAGTCGATGGAAGACCCTGGTAATACACCTTGTATTACTATTGATGGAAACAATTTGACAGCTAACGTCCTTACAAGTGCAGATGGTGTAAAAGTAAGGGCTACTGCAGGAGGTGAAAGTATTGTAGAAACCACCGTATTCGTTGATGCTCCAGCTAAGACATACAAATGGGATAATGCCTACAGCAACGGACGCATTACAGTTAACGTAAACGATTATGAAAAACTGACTCAAGCACTAGAAACAGGTTTGATCTTTTCACCTGCTGATGCCACGACTAGGTTCACATGGACGTCTGATAATACGGACGTGGTGACCTATATGGATACAAATGACAGTTGGATGCCCCTACGGGCTGGTACTGCTGAACTTACGGGTACTCCAAATGACGACAGCGGGTTGCATCCGACACTTACAGTGACAGTCATCCAGCCAGTTACATCTTTAAATAGAAAGAATGTTTTTCTTATAGCTGAGGAAGGTGAGGATATCACAGACCGCTTGAATGCCCTTGTATCACCTTATCCGTCGAGCGCCAATGACAAGAGATTGTCATGGGGGTTCCCTGAAGGTCAGGTACAACAGTCGGTGACATTGACAGATGGTCATTTCATTGCTTCGGCAGTGACGGGTCAGGTGGTAAAAGTAGTGGCAACTACTATGGATGGATCAAACATTTCCGATACTATCTATGTGGGTGTATTGCCAGTACAGGCCAAGTCTATAGCTGCCGTTCAGGATCCACTATATCTTACGTTGCCTGCCGGTGGAGGTACAATGGATTTCACTCAGGATCTGATGGGTAATATTAATATAATGCCTAGTCAGGGTACTACAGACTATCTGCCACTTATTTACAGTCTTGGAGCAGAACTTCGTGCAGTTGTTGAATCCGCTATTGAAAACCATCCTAGTAGGGAGGAAATCGCTCAGGCGTTATATTATTTTGATAAGTTGAAGAATTATATACCTGTAATATTAAGCTTCGATTTTGAAGGTGCAGAAGGCATAGTTAACGTAGAACCACAAAAAGACGGCTCTATTATATATACGCTCACGGGTAAAGGGGCTTTTACTGCCAAAGCAAATGTGAGAAGCATCTTGTTTGCTAAGTTCGACGATCCCAAGACATTAATAACGCAGATGACAGCACTGGGTGAAGCAGGACTCTATTTGTTAGTTAATACGTTGACTGCTAGTTTTACTGTGACTACAAAAGACGGATTGGGAAGCTTCTTGGTGTCGGATGTCAAGATGGTGAAAGATACTCCGTATAAACTTACTTTGACAGAACAGCCGGTAGGCAGTGAATTTGACAAAGATAAGATTTCGGTACGTATTGTACCTGATGTAAATGATTATCCCAACGACTGGGTTTACGCTACAGCTACGCGCGATGTGAATGATACTAGCGGAAAGGTCTACATTATCAATGCCAAGAGTATAGGTCAGGGCAAAATATATGTGGAGTATGACAAGCAGCCGGACTTTGGTGTGGGAAATATCAATGTGGAACAGCAACTTACTGTGAATAGCGGCTGGCAGTGGATTGCTTTGCAACAAGGGAATATAAATGGTTTTGTAAATATGCGTACTGCCTTTGGTGACCAGTTGGCTGAAATACGTTCTCAGGGATTACTTACAATCAATGATTCACAGTATGGTTATTTTGGCAAGTTGACAGTTTTGGAGGCAGACTCCACGTATAAACTCTGTATGAAGGAGGGTACTATTGACCAAACATTTACAGTAGAAAACAAAAACCAATATCTGTTAGGCGTAAATACACCAATAAACAAGGAGTTGCGAAAGGGCTGGAACTGGATAGGCAATCCTTATCAATATTACCAATTGGTGAATGATATATTCGGCACAACAAATTTCAGCGAAGGGGATATGTTGAAGAGCAAGGAAAGTTTTGCTACCTATACTGCTGCCAACGGATGGGTTGGTACGTTGAGATACGTGACTCCCGGACAGGGCCTGTTACTTTATAAGCAAGAAGCTGGCACAACAATGATGACAGCTGAAGGTAGTATGAACCAGAATGAAACTATGTCAGCAACAGCCCGTGTACGTGGTGATTACGAACCGTGTCCATGGAGAATATATTCTTCTGAATTTGAGGATAATATGGCTATGGTAGCTCAGGTGAACGGTGTAGATGATCCCTGCCGGACAACACTTTGGGCATTTGTAGGTGACGAGTGCCGTGGTCGTGGCGAGGTTATTGGAGATTGTCAGTTTATAACCGTTCATGGTAATCCTGGTGAGAAGGTAACCTTCCGTCTCTATGATCAGTTGACGGGGCGTTTCCATAGTGTTTACGGTCATTGTGTTCTCTCGTCGATGCAGGGCACAGTGAAGTCACCAGTACCTCTCCATGTAGGTTCTGTAATAACAGATATTAACTCTTTGTATCAAGAAGATGACGTAAAAGATGATCAACTATATGATTTGCAAGGTCATCGTGTAGGATCAGTGCTGGCAAAGGGTATCTATGTGAAGAATGGTAAGAAGGTTATTATAAAATAGATATCTATTTTATATAAGTAAAATTGAGGACGTTATCATACCTGGAAAGTTCATGATGCGATATAGATTTATTATAGTAGCTTGTTTCTCAGTGATTTTTATGTCACTGAGAATGCAGGCCTATACTATTAACGACGATGGTCGTTACCATTGTTCGTCAGTCTATTACCTCACTTTGTCAGGAGAAGATGGATTAAATATTAGCTCACAATACGCAGCAAATACTGGAGCTGTCGGTGCCTTTATCAACGACGAATTGCGTGGTGTAAGTGAACCTTTGAATACGCCGGACGGAATGGTCCTGATGCTCCGTGTATGGGGTGCAGAAGAAGACGACCAGGCTACTCAGGTGCATTTCCGCTTGCAGTCTGGTTTGTTGGAATATGAGTTGGGTATTATGTCTTTTGCTGCCGGTGGTCAGGGGGATGCTACTTTTGGTCAACCTTCATCGCCGATAGCCATTGATTTTCGTCCGTTGACAGGAATCAGCCTCTCGACTTCAAATGTATCGGTGCTTGCAGGACGTAGCCAACTGGTAGAGGCAAAACTTCAGCCTGTGGATCATACCGAGGTGTTGACACCGATTTCTTATTTTTTTCGCAGTAGTGATGACAATATTTTCAGCGTAGAGAGCGAAGGTAACAGCTGTAGGATAAAGGGTTTAAAGCGTGGTACAGGAACGCTGTCTGTACAGGCAATGGCTGGTGCTACCGTTTTGCTTGAAACTAGTGTGCCAGTTTCCGTGCTTACCGAGTCTGTTCCTGTGACATCTATTCGCAACGACATGCCTTCAGAAACGATAGAGACTATGCCAGGCATGGAGTTTAAACTCGCTTACACAGTGTTGCCTGAGAATGCAAGCAACCGAGAGGTTTACTTCATTCTGGGCGATGCCACCTTATTATATTATATAACAGATGATTATGGCCAGACCACTTTCCATGCTGTTAAGTCGGGGAAGACAACGATAACGTTGGTTTCTGTAGACAATGAGCAGATTACGCAGACTTATACGGTTGTGATTAAGGAGCAGAAAGCCCCCGTTTTCGGGTTTACACAGTCTGTTTTTACATTGTCTAAGCTTCGCGATGCCACTATTACATTGACTGCCGACGGCTACTATGTTCCAGAACTGTTGGAACTTGTAGTCGACAGTGTGAAAACAGGGATCCCGGCAATAACTATTATCGGTAACGATGCCACTAGGTTGCAATGGTCGTTACGCGGGCTCTTCGTAGGTCAATACCAGGCTCATATACGTTATGACGGTAGATTACAGGAGGCTGTATGCCGTGTGGATATCCCTGCAGAAATCGGTTTTGATAACGGATGGGATTGGGTTAGTATCTTTGTCCCTAATTCGTATGTCTTGGTAGATGAGAAGACTGGTGTCTGGGCTTCCGCTCTCAATATTGATGATAACAACAAGGTAATAGAAATACGTTCGCAGCACAGTGCAGTGTTTAATGATGAAAAGTTGGGACTTTTCGGTGATATTACCCATTTGACGGCTGCAGATGGATTCTATAAGATAAAGAGCAACTATGACAATGATCATGCTGTGGCAAAGGTGTTCAACTTTGGAATGACGGCTGATGGCAAGGCTGTATCAGCGATGATGCCTGACGTAAATTATGGCTATACATGGATAGGTTATCCTCATGAGCAAAACCATGCTCTTTCCACTTTGCAACCCTATCTGTCAGAAACGGCAACCGAGGGTGATATGATTATAGGACGTGATGCTTTCTTGGAATTTGACGGTGATAAGTGGGTTGGTAGTCTGAAAATGTTTGAGTTCGGCAAAGGCTATATTTACTATACAGAGAACGAGAAGCCATTCCACCTAAACTGGGGTGACTACTATTTGCCAACAGAGAGTGTCGTGGCTCCCGTGCAAGCACAACCCTGGCTTTATGATGCACGACAATATGTAGGTAGTATGCCAGTCGTTGCAATGATTACTGGTATCTTTGATACAAATCGCTATAGTCTAGGTGCCTTTGTGGGCGACGAATGCCGCGGCTATGGTGTACCGGATATTGATTGTGAAAATCGATGGTTTATGTCAGTAACGGGAAATACTGGTGATATTGTGTATTTCAGACTTTATGATAATCTGACTGGCGGATATATTGATTTGGATGAGCATGTGCCTTTCGGTACGGCTGTCGGTAGCTTGCGTAACCCATTTAAAATAAATGGAATGCCTGCTGGTATCCAGACAACGTCTGTAGAGTCGTTAGCTCTGGCGTATCATAATGAGTCGATTATTGTCAACGGCAACACTGCTCCTGTGACTATTAACGTGAGAAATATGTCGGGGCGTGTTGTGCTTACCTCTACTAGTACAGTGACAAGAACGGACTGTTTGCCTAGTGGTGTCTATGTTGTGACCGTCTCCGACGGAAATACGAGAAAGAGTTTGAAGATTACAAAATAGTAAGGAAAAAACAATGAGCACGACATCCCATAGACTATGGATAAGGGCGGCAGGCTTGTCGTTCATTATTTGTTTCTTTTCCTCGACTAGGTTGGCCGCACAGGATATCAGTAGTGTTGCCAAGAGCGACCCGCTTATCATCACGGGTAGTGTTGGTACGGCGAATACCTATCATTATACCTCTGTGGGTGATGGTTATTCATCGCCGATGAGTAATATGGTGTATGCCAATCTCGATATAAGTGTTTACGGCATCAGTATGCCTTTCTCTTTTTATTACAGTAACGATAATACCAGTTTTAGTTATCCTCAGTTCTCGTTTAACCTGACTCCTACCTATAAGTGTTGGACAGGACATATAGGGCAATCTTCGATGGACTTTTCATCGTATGTATTGAATATGTCGTGGAATGGCGTGGGTTTGGAATACCAGGGTGACAAGTTACGTATGGGCGCTTTCTATGGTCGGTTGCGTAAAGCTGTAAACGACGACCCGACAGACCCGGCAGCGCGTCGCCCGCAGTATCGCCGCATGGGTTGGGGATTTAAAGTGGGTTATGGTACTGATCGCAATTATTTAGATTTGTATCTTTTGCGTGCCTATGACTGTCTGAACACGGTCAATGAGGAGTGGCGTGAACTTATATCTCCACAAGAGAATTTGGTGGTCGGTGTTAAGGGCTGTATAACTCCGGTGAAGTGGGCATCGTTTACCGCTAATGCAGCAACGTCGGTATTCAGCACAGATACACGTGCAGAGAAAATACAGGACGACAAGGCAACACGCTGGGACAAAGTATTTGATGTGCGCTATTCCTCGCTGATGCGTTTTGCTGGTGATGCCTCGCTTAACCTCATGCTTCCGTATGGTATTAATGCCAGTGTCTGTTATCGTATTGTTCAGCCTGACTATACTTCACTTGGTACTTATTATATGTCGAACAACTACCATAGTCTAGGTATAACAGCCTCTGCAATGTTGTTCCACAAGGTATCGATATCAGGTACGTTTTCTGGTCAGCGTGACAATTTGGCCGATAAGCAGCTTTATACTACATCGGGATATGTGTATAATGGTATGGCGAGTGCTCGACTGGGAAATCATTTTAATGTGAGTGTTAATTATAACGGTTATACACAGGTGCAGAGCGACGGAACGGCAAAGGTCAACGACAGCACACGCGTTGATCGCCAGTTAAATAGTATTACGCTGACGCCCACATATATGTTTAATACCGATAATCTTGGTCATAGTATTTCACTGTCGGCTAACTATACAACAAACAGAGATCGTAATGAATTTACCGAAAGTATCAACCATAGCAATGTAACGACAAAGGCACTGGGGTTGAATTACGGTCTGAACGTAAAATCGTGGGAGACAGATTTTACCTTCTCGTTCTCGCATCAGCAGACTGAAGGCTATCGCAGCAAATATCGCAGTGAAGTAGGTTCTCTGACAGCTAGTCGTAGTTTCATGGAAAATAAGAATCTGAACCTGAGTGCAACGTTTTCGCTGTGCTATAATGAAGTGGAGCGTCAGTCGAAGAGTCTCTCCATCGGTTGTGATATCTCTGCTGGTTATACTCTTAATAAGGTTCACACAGTCTCTGCGGGGGTCTGTTTCAATAAATATGGTGATGTGAATATTTCGCAGTTGCGGTCTAGTTTGGATTGCACTGATATTACCTGTTCGCTTAATTATGCCTATACGTTCAGTCTTCTGCAAATCAAGCGGAAAGCAAAGGAAGTTGATGCTAAATAAAATAGGGGAGGATGAAAACTATGGATAAGACAGCCACATATATGAAAAGAATGAAGCACCTGAGTATTGTTTTTGTTCTTTGCCTTTTGTCACTAAGTCGTGTCGCTGCTCAAGACGTGATTGTTACAGTCACACCTGTGCAGGATGTTTTGCCGCCTCAGTTGATGCTGTATATAAGCGATCCGGGTAAGTATTTCAATGTCACGCTTACAAATACCTCTCAGCAGCAGCAGGATGTATATCTGGCTTTGCAGATACAGCAGACCATGCCGGCATCTGGTTTGAAAGTGAGCACGCCTACTTATCGTCAGCCACAGAAGCCTTTTATAATTCCTGCCAATGGCACGCGTACATTGACGATGCAGGAAATTAAGACCATGTTTAACCATGTGCCGTCAAACGAAATCAGTGCTACTGACGGTCTTTTTGAGAGCTATACCAACGGAACGTTTGGTCTATTGCCAGAAGGACAATATGAAGCCAAGCTAACAGCCTATCGCTGGTCGTCGCCTAAGTTGGCCAATCCAGTTGTTGTGAGTAGCCCAACTAGCGGTATCGCCCGTTTTACTGTTTGCTATAAGGCTCAGGCTCCACAATTTATTAGTCCTGTTTCTAATAGTCTCTTGCTTGAAAATAGTAAGGTAGCCGAGTTGGATGCTCTGACACCGCTATTTACTTGGACACAGCCGGTGATAGCCTGTAATTCTAGGCTGATGAACTATAGGTACGACTTCAAAATCGTTGAGGTGATGAAGAATCAGAATCCCGACGATGCCATTGAGCGCAATCCTGTGGTTTATAAGGCCAACAGTCTATTGGCTTCCCAATGTGTTATTCCTGCCTCTGTCATCAATGCCCAGTTCTATACAGACCGTACATATGCTGCCCAGGTAAAGGCTACAAGTACTAGTACCAATGTACTCAATTATGTGATGATTGAGAACGAAGGTAAGTCAGCTTACAGACTCTTCCGTGTAAAAACACGTGATATGGAGGAAGATAAGGTGGATGACAAAAAATCAGATGACAAGTCAGGAGTTGACGACAAAGATAAGGACGATAAAGGCAAGGATAAAAAAGAGGACAATGACAAAACGGAAAAGGAGGCTGACTTTATGTGGCTCGACAGCGAACTTGGAGGAGCCATTTCTCCTGATTCGCTCTACACATTCTCCTTGCCCAATATAATCACGCCTCAATTTCCTGAAGAGAATGGCTGCCGCAAGATGTTCATGGGCAATGCCATTAAGGTAGAGTGGATAGCTCCTTTGTTCCAAGGTGGTGAAGGTAAGAATCCTGACGCCATTGAGATGGCCTACGATGTGCAGGTGTTTCGTGGTGAGCAGGTGGCTGATCTGGATGGCGCACTAGCTACAACACCAGTCTACAATAAACGTACGAAGGAACTTGAGGACAGCATACCTTGGGAGTCTATCAAGGATGTGGTGGAGCAGGGGTGTTACATGGTGCTCCGTGTTAAGCCTGTAGTGACGAAAGGATCGTCTGTAGCCTTTATGGGCGACAGCACACATATTCGTGACTTCGCGCTGATTGAGCTGCTTTCGAAGAAATATTTCCAGTGTTCAAACATGGTGGACATCCCCAATACAAAGCCCACCACAAAAAGTGCACAGGAACTGAAGGGGAAGACCGTAGCCTTGGGTGAGTATGAACTGACCATCGATGAGATCAAGGCTGGCAAGGGCGGCACATGGGAGGGTAAAGGCCATGTGTTGTGGAAGCCCCTTGGTATGAAAGTGCATGTGTGTGTGAAGTTTGATGACTTGCGCATTAATACCGATGATATAGTATATGAGGGGGAGGCTGTTACCTATAGCCAAAATAAACTCTCGAACATAGAGGTTGTCGACAAGCTGTTCTCCGACTGGGGTATTGATAATCTTATCAGTGAGACAGGTATACCTTATGCGTCAGAATTACAGGGGTCTGCTTCCAATAAGGTAAAGGATCTTGCCAAGAAAATCGACTTGGCAAAATACTATGGCTATGTAAAGAAGGGACAAGCAGTTTGTAATGCTTTCCTAAAAGGTGAGGTTAAAGATCTGTATATGCCGCTGGCTCTTCCAAAGGAAATTAACAAGTCGCCGGTAGACATACAGATCGTCTCCATGAAATTTGCTGCCACACACGCCACTATGGATGTGCTGGGACAGTTTACGCTGCCTAATAGTCAATATACGAAAAATGACATTCTGGTGTTAGGCGCACCGCGTCTGTGTATCTCGCCCAACCGTGTACTTCCGGAATCTGGCCATGTGGCTCTTTTGTCGGATTTTACTATCGTAGATCCTAAGTCATCCTACGAGATGACCTTTAAAGCTCCTAAGAATGTCGTGGAACCAGAGGATGGCTGTTATATCTCATGGCACGACAGTGCTCTGGAACTGTTGGGTGTTGACATGGACATGAAGATCCCAGGACTGGTAAAAGACAACAACGGCAGTCCTACCAAAGAGAAGCCTGTCTTCACTGTCCGTGCGAGCATAGGCAACTGGGACGACTGGATGATTGACAAGATCAGTATTGACCCGTTCCAGGCAGAGGCATTACCAGGTTGGACTTTTACGGCATCCGACATTGTATATGACCATAGTTTCTATCGAAACTCTTCTAGCATGGGCAGTTTCCCGAAGGGCTATGACAAAAAGAAAACAGGACTTACTGGTGTAGTTACCGACAAGGAAGGGAAGCAATATAAGGTAACCGGTGACAAAGACTGGCAGGGACTGTACATTAAGAAAATAGGTATCAAGTTCCCCACATCGCTGGAGATAGGAACAAGTGGCGACAGACGTTTGAGCATTGCTGCTGAGGATATGTTCATCGACAAGTCTGGTGCTACGCTGGCTGTTACAGCCAAGGATCTTTTATCCGCAAAGACCAGTAAGCTCGGCGGTTGGGATTTCTCGCTTGACCACGTCTATGTCTCCTTTATTCAAAGCAATTTCAACGATTGTGGATTCTCAGGCAAGATCGCTGTGCCGTTGCTTTCTGGTAAGATAGGCTACGACTGTAAGATCAAAAAACTGACATCTAACACTAAAAATACTGGTCAGTATGCTTTTGTATTCAAGACGCAACAGGTAGAAGGTCTTTCGCTCGACTTCTTCTTGGCGAACGCTTCCTTCAAGAAGGACCAGACTTATTTCCTCGTAGAGTCTTCGCCCAACAATAAGGGCGCAATGGAGACCAAAGTGGAGTTGATGATGGGTGGCGACCTGACCATCGGTGGCACGGATTACCTGAATAAGAAGATACAGACTTCGAAGCTGCCGATGAAGTTTGAAATTCCTGGAGTGCATTTCTGCGGCATGCGCCTGGCTAACTGTAAGTCATCATGGCAGTCTAACTACGAGAGTTCTATGCAGTCGACTGCAAAGAATGCCAGCCTCTCAGGTAAGCTTATATATAAGGGCAAGGAATTCGACATGGCGGGCGGAAAGATTTATTTCAGCACAGGTAAGTGGTCATTGGCCTCGCCGTCGAAGAAACTTGGACCTTTTGAATTCTCTCTTGATAAATATGACTTCAAATATGAGAATAAGAAGCTGACCAGTTCGCTTGAAGGAACTATCAAGTTTATCGACGGAGTTGAGTTGAGTGCCAGTGCCGGTATTATTATCAATGCCAATGTCACACTGCCTAGTGATCTCACGAAGCTATCGAGCCTGAAGGTTAGCTATGGAAGTACCGAGTTCCAAAAGTGCAGTGTCAATAGTAAGTTTGCCGGTATGGAACTCAATGGCAACCTTATTGTTGAGAAGAATGATAAGACTAAGGAAGGTTATACCGGTAATATAACCTTCAAGATGCCGGGCGACCTGTTCTCTGTACGGGCTGCCGGTGGCTATTACAAGTATCAGAGCGGAAATACCAAATATTCCTACGGATTCTTCTATGCCAAGATGGCTAGCAACGTGGGTGTAAGGTGTGATCCTGTTGTTATTAACAACATCTCGGCAGGCTTCTATTACAATTGTAAGCGCAAGGGCGACACTGAGTGCACGCCTCAGAAAGGACTTATCGGCGTTGTGGCCGGGCTTGGCCTGTCTACTACCGCTGGCGAGCAGGCTCTGAAGGCTGATATGGAGATGACTGTAATCTACGATTCTAAGTATAAACGCCTGTCTACATTCGTATTCACTGGCGAGGTGAAGGCTGTGAGTGGTCTTATTACGTCGAAGATGAACATGGTGTACGAGCACAATAATAGCGACCGCTATCTGCAGGTAGACATTACCGTTGATGCCAAAGCCGATGCGGAGAAGGTGGTTTCATTGACAGGTGTGTCCAGTTCTCTTAGCAGTTTGAAGAGTCAGATAAACAGCGGTTACCAGAAACTGAAGAAAATTGATCCTACAGGCACCTTGAAGGACGTGGCAGAGGAAGACGGTACGCCTGACAAGTCGAAGGCTTCAAAGAAAGGCAGTGCATGTTCAGCTTCTATGGGAGCCCAGGTTTCACTTCAGGTAAAGGTGACATGGAAGGAAAAGGGCACCACCTATAGTAAGCCCAAATGGCATCTCTATCTTGGAGAACCCGATTTCAATAAGCGTTGTTCGTTTACTTTCTTGAAATTCAAGTCGAAAGTGGTTAGTGTTGACTTTGGCGCCAACGGTTACATTTGTGTGGGCAATGAACTTCCCAACAACGGAAAGTTGCCGGATATACCACAGGACATCCGAAAATTCCTCAATGGAGGTGGCGAAAGCAAGGGTATTGAGGGAGCAGACGTGTCGAAGGCTAACAGAGCTCGTGAAAACGCGATGAAGGAGTTCAATGATCAGATCGCATCCATTGGTGGAGGTGTAATGTTTGGAGCCCAGGTTTGGGGTTACATCAATGTCGATCTCGGTATCTTCTACCTTTATACCGGTGCTACGGCTGGCTTTGATATGTCGATAATAAAGCTGCCCAGCAACGTATATTGTACAAACATCAGTGGTACACCGGGCTACAAGGGATGGTATGGTTACGGACAACTCTATGCCTACCTCTATGCTAAGTTCGGCATACGCGTAAACCTTGGATTCTGGAAGAAAGACTTCGACGTGGTTGATGCAGCCATTGGTGGTGTGTTTAAAATGCAGGGACCAAGACCTAGTCATTTCGATGGTGAGGCTCGTGTGAAATTGCGTCTTTTCGACGGTTTGGTGAACGTTAATCGCAAGTATGCGTTCTCTTGTGGTAAGGACTGTGCCCTCTTCTATGGTAATGCGCTGGATAATTTTGAACTCTTTGGCGATTTTAGCATAGGTTATTCAGACAAAGAGTTGGGATGGAAGGAAACTAACGCTATCTCTCCCAAACTTTTGCAGCGTCCTTATCTCTATACACAGGCACCGCTCGAACAGCCGTTCCGTGTAGTTGATCAGACAGAATTGGCTCGTATGCGTAAAAACTACGATGGCGATGCCAGCGATCTAGAAGCACAAGCCAGCCGCACCTTCTATTTCCGCAGCGGTGTCTCGTCATCAGTGACTATCTACGAGTACAAGTCTGAACCGAAGACTTCATACGCTCTGAATCATCCTGACTATACCCGCAAGTTTACTATCAAAGCCAGTGATGGTACAAACAATCTGATAGATTTGACGCAGTTGAATGCGAACCGCTGGTACAGAATGGAAGTGACAGGGCGTGCTAAGGAAATTCACAATGGTAAAGAAGTAGACCCATTGAATTACGACGAAAAGAAAAAGAAGTATGTGAACAAAGCATGGTCGCAAACCAAGACCTACTATTTCCGTACGAGTGCACAGCAGACCATAGGCGATTGTCCTGACCTTCAGGAATATGTAGCCATAGCCTATCCTTCCAGGTACAATTCACTCAAGTGTACCAACTATACAATGAAGGTTCATGAGCACGATATGAAGTATCCCAATATTGCGTTGCTTACTAATTTGAGTACATCGGCGTTTAAGAAGGGTAATCTGTATTGGCGTCTATATAGTGGAAGCAAGAAGGTGTGTGAACGTAAAAACAAGTGGGTTACTACAGGATCCACATGTAATATGATGCCAGCCAGTGCTATGTCGGGTTACAAGTACGACGATACCTATACATTGAAATTGGAATACGAAACATCGAAGACGGTGAATGGAAAGGTGAGCACCTCGACAACTGAACTAGTCTCTCTCCGTGTGTTTACAACTGGAACAAATTGGCGTACGGGTAATAAGGGTAATTCTTTGGATTATGAAAAACCCTTCGTCGGAGCCTGCATCAACAGTGTGACGTTTGAAAATACACCTAAGAAGATTACCGACTATGAGATGAGCCGTGATAACAGTTGGATTGGTGGCTACCAGTATCGACGCTACGACCCCTATTTATACATCGGGTATCTTGCCAACTATGCCTTCTATGGTGGGTGGGAGTTTGATGCCGATCGTATCGATTTGGATGTTACTACAGCTCAGTCACTGATATACAATGACAAAGGCGGTGTCTATGAGGGTAAACTTGGCTCTGGAGCGAATGAGTATCACTGTTATAACGATTACGACAAAATAAAGGCCCTCTCTATCTATGATCGTAAGCAATGGAGCAAGATTACCAATTATCCATTGCCACAGATTGATGACAGCAAGTACAACTATGTCCTGAGCGGTCTGCCACGAGCCAATGCCTATCAGCCGGATTCTAAGGATTATATGAAGGTAAAGCCTTATCTGATAGACATGTATCGTCCATACTGGCTGGCCAAGAAGATTGGCGACGAGATAAAGAGATATTGTATCCAGATTGATGCTATTGATGCCCAGAACAAGACGTTTACTGGTGAGGCCAATGGTATGGAGAAATGGTATTCTAACCGTGTGGGTACCTATTGTACTGCACACTATGGCAATGCCTCGATTATGATACCAGCCTATCAGTTCCCCATAATTTGGGGATCCATGCTCGCTAATACCGGAGTGAAGAAAAAACTGACTGCTTGGGGCACGCTGAAAGGTTATTCCAATGCAGCTAAGAAGTATTCTCAGGCCCGAGGACATGAGGGTAACTCTGAGTGGGTGTTCTGTGATCTCATAGGTAATGAGAATGTATATGGTGACTCTATGAGCAAGCAGAATAAGCATGGTCGTGCCTTCTTCCAGAATAACACCACAGACTTGAAACGAATGAAGTCGGCCCAGTTCAGTACATATCGTGTAAATGCTTACGATTATGTGAACTGTCAGTATACGGTGAATACGTCAGCCTTTGGTGATAGTCCGCTTAATACCTTCACATTGCAATATCCGCTGACTTACATAGGCAAGTAATGATTTTTAACAACGATTCTGAAAACATGAAAAAGAGATTCAACATATCTGCTATCTTGGTACTATTTGCCCTGACCAGTGTTCCTTTCTGTATGGCTTTCACTGGCAAAGGGGGAATGTTGGTGGTTGATTCGCCAAACAATGAGGACACAACCATTGTGATGCGTTATTTGCCTGGGGAGATACGCGACACGACTCAGTATAATGACGAGATGGAGGCACGCCGGGAAGTTGATTTCAGGGCAAAGATTAATGTTTTGACCCGTACCTATGGCGACAGTGTGGTGCTGCGTTGGGCTGCTGAAGACTATGCTACATGGCGCTATCTGAATCGTGTTGGTGTGAACATTGTGCGTATGGATGAGGAATCTCTTAAAGAAGACACACTCGTACTCGGTCTCAAGCCTGCTACGCTGGAGCAGCTACGAGCCCTCTATGGTGAGAGAGATTCTGTGGCTGGCATGGCTATGGGAGCATTGTATGATGAGAACATGATGGCGCCAGATCAGACCAATGATGAGGCCGGGTCTATGGGGTCACTCTATGATATCAGTCAGGAGCAACAGATGAAATATGCTGTCGCCGTGTTGGTTAGCGAATGGCGACAGGATTTGGCCAACCTCATGGCTATGCGCTTTACCGATCGTACAGCAAAAAAAGGACATACATACTCCTATTTCGTAAGACCTACCGTGTTCGACTCTCTTGGACATGTCCCCATCCGAGCAGGTATCAAAGAGAATGTTGAGAACGTGCATTTCAAGCCCGAACCATTTGATGTTGAGATGTCTGATTCAATTGCCTATCCTGACGGCATATATCTCTATTGGACTGATAGGGGCTTTTCCAGTTACGAAGTTGAGCGACGTATGGTTGGTGGGAATGATAAGTGGAAACGTCTAAACGAGAGACCATACATTATCATGAACGCTATTACCGGTGCCGACTGCTTCTATAGTGATCATGTTGACAAGCCGGGCACCTACGAGTATCGCGTCATGGCTCACGATCCTTTCGGCGAGCTGACCAAACCGTCGCCCACGTATACCGTGACAATCCGTGACATGACCCCGCCACTACCGCCGAGACTAACCTGGATTGAGATAGATCGTCGAAACGAGAACGAACCCGATCAGGAGATTTATGCACACATCCATTTCGTCAAGGATACCATGGAGGCTGACTTCGCAGGCTGTGTGCCTATGTATTATCATGAACGTATCACTGAGGGTAAATGGCGTCCGCTGGTTGATAAGCCATTAGCACCTGCGGATACTATGGTGACTGTCAATGTGACTAATCTCGTGACTGGCCAAATAGTTGTGGCGGCCTATGATACAGCTCAAAACGTGAGTTACTCAATTCCTCAGTTGATCCGCGTGAGCGACATGAAACCGCCTTTAGCACCCCAGGGATTGAAGGCTTATGTTACAATTGAGAAAAACGACAGTTTGGAGGCGCCGCTTGGTCTGATTACATTGAAGTGGGATGCGCTGAAAAACGATGATATTGACTATTACGAGGTGGCGTATGCCAATGACAGTACGCATGAGTTTATGTCGGCTAAAAACGGTATCGTCAACGACACGATATTTGTCGACACCGTGGCTGTTGATGTCAACCAGAAATATATTTGCTATAAGGTTCGTGCAGTTGACTACTCTACGAATATAGGTGAGTTTTCTGATATGTTGCAGGTCATTCGTCCGTCGGCTATACCTCCAACGGTGGCACACCTTGATTCTAGCTATGTCGATGGCAAGGGCATTTTTATGCGATGGGTTACAGGTACCGACGAACAGATGGCTTATCATAACGTGTACCGGCGACTCATTGATAGTCAGAAGGAATGGACTCTGCTTCGCCGTTGCGATGCTGACTCAGTAAAGGCCTGTAATGACTATATCGATCTAACGGATGTGCCACGCGTTAACAGTAACGAGGAATACGTGTATGCCGTGGAGTCATTCAACTATTCTGGTATTAGTAGTGGACTGAGTTTGCAGTTCTGTACGCGCTTTGTGGGTGATGCCGTGTTTGAGCAGCCCATTAAACTCTTTGCCAGTTATGATGAGAAGAATCATCTCACTCATTTGGTATGGGAAACTGACAAACTGCCCGAAGGTAAGGATTGGTACTTCTGTATCTGGCGCCAAGGACCTGACGATGACCGATTTAAGTTTCTCCTTTCTGCCGATGCTGACGAGAATGACTTTACAGACTATTTGCTCGAACCGGGCCAGACGGCCTACTATTTTGTACAAATCCAGATGGAAGATGGTCGCGAAAGCGAGCCTTCTAACATTGTTGTTGTGAGAGGTGGACATTGATTATTGGACGTTGAATATTGAGTTGGGAAGTATGGGATGGAAAAACTTTTGTGTTACACTGTGTATTAGTGGACTACTGCTTTCGAGCTGTGGTCTAATGGAATTTGAAACCGAGGAGATTATTCCGACGGAGATGCATCTTGCCCATGATACACTATATGTAATGGTTGGTGACCAGCTATCGCTCACCCCTATCATTAAACCCGATTCTGTCACTATCAGTGACGTGTTTTGGACAACCAGTGCCGATAGTGTGCTCAGTGTCAAGGATAATGTGTTTACAGCTGTTGGCGAGGGATGGGTCATGGTTCATGCCATCAGCGTATCCCAGCATTTGGAAGACAGCTGCTGTGTAAACGTGATGCGCCGTTGGGAAGATCGTTCTCGTGACTATCCCTATGAAATGATGGTTTATGCTGACGTAAACGTTCATGGAAAGTCTTTCGATCCAGAGACGATGATGCTTGGTGCGTTTGTCGATGATGAAATACGTGGTGCAGGTGAGTTGATGAAGGCTAAGGACCGCTCTTTTGTACGCTTTCGTGTAGGCAGCTCCCTCAGTCGTTATTCTGCTGAGAGTCTTTCGGAAACGGTTTCTTTCCGTGTCTATTACAAGCAAGAGTGGCGCTACGAACAGTTTCTACAGACTATTGATTTTGATGGTGAGACACATGGCTCACTATCGGGACTCTTTGAGTTGAAAACCGACAAATGAGAGTCGTAACGTTGATGAGTAGTTTTTTTCCGTGAATAATGATTTACGAATTATGAATAAGAAGATTTTTTCCATATTGACACTGTCGTCAGTTTTACTGCTTATCATGATGGGGTGTACACTCTCCATGGAGGAATGGGCAGATACCGAGGAGGAAAAGGGATATAACGAGGTACAAACGGTGAAGAACGATTTCTTTACCATGGAATATGAGTATAAGAAGACCACGCGCTCACTTACTGATTCCATACAAAAGTATATTGTTCAGGTTGAGGCCGATTCTATTATCTGGTTCATGGATAACTTGCCTTCTGAGTGGAGACCTAAGACTGGAGGTTATGTTGTGGCCAACTGCTGTGAGTTGTTCCCCATGGGGCTCATGGCGGAAGTCCTTTCGGTGGAGAATACTAATGGTATGATCAAGGTCGTCACCACCGAGGCTGATATGGAGGATGTCTTTGAAGACTTCAACTTTGATTTCGATGCAGACATGTTTAGCACTAATCCAGACTCGTTAGAGTCGGATACCACTGTGGCTATGTCGCGTTCAACGACTGTCACGCGTTCCGGCTCTGGTGGGCGCAGCGTGGAAGTTGTAACTCGTGATTGGGCCATGTTCAAGGCTATTGAGCGTGGTGACAAGCAGCGCCGCACGCGTGCTACACGTGCCTCGCTTGATGATGTGTATGGCGAAAATGTAGACAAGACTACCACAGAGACTCAGGACCTTGTGATACTTGAGGATGACGGTTCTGGAGTTCTCTCGAAGTTATTCGCGCAAAACAAGGTCATCAATACTATTGATGTTAAATTAGCCTTAACAACGAAGACTACTATCCATAAGGTGGTCAAGCTGAAGGAAAAACGTGACTATACCTGTAATACGACCTCTACGGGCGTCAAAGTCTCGGCTATCGTTGGCCACGACTTTAACAAGGCCAAGACTGATGATGCAAAGAAGAAAGCCAGTCTCGCGGTGACCAAGATGATTCAGAATATAGAGAAATACCCGAAGTTTAGTGAGCCGCTGAAACAAAAAATCGGTGATGTGGAGGATTTAGCCTTCGTTATGGAGTTCCCCATTCCGGGAGTGCCCTTTGGTGTAGTGCTCCGTCTGACACCCGTTCTCGATGTGAAATATGGACTTTATGGCAATGCAGAAGCCACCTTTTGGATTTCCCGCAGTCGTACCATCACTGATGTGGTTAACGGCAAGAAAGTAAAGGATGAAAATATTAAGATGGATCCGCCATCCATGGAATATGCTGTCAGTCTCTTTGGTACTTTTGAGTGTGCTGGTGGTGTTGAAATATTCTTGGGACTAGGGAAAAAAGCAGGTAAGAAAGCCGTAGGTATAGGTGCGTTTCTAAATATGACGCTCAATCTGAACCTCAGTCTCAATAAGACGCTTATTGGCGATGTGCAATTAGGTAGCAATAATGAGTTCCTCAGCATCACAGGAAAAGGCGAGGTGGGAGGCAAAGTCCTCACTGCGGGAATTTGGGGCGAGTTCAAATTTGCCACCGTATCCTTCAATTGGTGGAATGGCTATACTAAGCATTTCTATCCCGTTGTCAATATGGAGAAGAATTATCGTTTCAAGGAGAACGACTCGTCGGGCGATATTTCCAATGAGTATACTTTGTCCTATTCTTTTAAAGACCTGGGCATGCATGTCTCAGCTATTTGGAGGACAATAAACAAACCTGTACTTGCCATCTATGATTCTGAAGATTCTGATCTTGACAAGCCTGTCAGTGTGCTGACGTGTAGTGCAAATACTGTTGCTGCCAAGAAGGACTATACGTTCAAATACAAGGATACATCGGGTAAACCTCTTTATATCATTCCTGGCGTGGTGGATATTGAAGGCAACAAAACCTTCTATCCCGACTATCGCACGTGTGTTTTTCCATATCGCAAGCCCACGATAAAGTATGATATCGTATACGACGATATCAAAAAGACCTACGACTATGTTTACCAGACCGAGGCTCCCGACTCTAAGAATGGCTATAACTTCTATTATTTTGCGCTACCTTTCGTTCTTCGCAATGCCGGATATATCAACGATTATTGGGATGATTGGGGCGTCTACTACCGTGTAGATTGTGATGATTCTCCAGGACGTCAGGAAAAGGGTTGGTCGAAACGAGCTGACGTCAGCCTGAAAGATAATATCACTAAGAGTGGTAAATATTTGCTTGAGATCAGATTTGCAACTAACTATAGCACCTATTGGCACAATATGACTGCCCAAGCTTACGTATACTATGTTCGCAAGGGCTCCAAATACTATATTGGTGATTCCGATGCGGCTGAATTCGGCGACCAGTTCTACAAACTGTCTAAAAAAGATAAAGGTGACATCCTTCTAACTAAGCAGATAACACTTACAGAAGAAGGCATGAACTGGGGGTTCAAGGAAGAAGGCTATAAGATTCTCCCTGCAAATTTCAGCAAATGAGAAAGTTCCTGACTATCATTCTGTTGCTAGTGTCGGTTATGATCTCTGCGCAGCAGCCACAAATGACCTTCAAACAGCAGGCCATAGATCTAGGACATATCAGTGTCAAGAAAAAAAAGGTGAAATGTCGCTTCGTATTCCGCAATGTAGGTGATGCTCCCCTACTTATTGACGAGGTGGAGACTTCATGCGGTTGCACTTCTGCCTCTTACAAGGCGCGTCCTGTACCGCCTGGCTCGCATGGCGTCATAACTATAGTTTTTCGTCCAAATACTCAACCACCTGGAGAGTTCCGTAAGGCCATTACAGTCTATGCTAATACACCAGGGGGCTATACGCGTCTTTTTATTAAAGGCAAGATACATCTTTGAAATTCGATGTGCTCGGGAACCATGTATTCATGTTCAGGGCGCTTATACTTTTTTTCTTATTCTGCGGAATATTAATGCTATAGCAATAGCTAATACACCAAGTAAACATCCTACAATGGCTATTTGCCAGTAGTTGATTTCTCTGGTGTTCTTCGTCTTTTCCCAAATCTCACGAATCACTTCCTGACGGTCTCCGCTGTCGCGAAGAAAACTGCATCGCTCAACAGTGCTCAACTTGGGATACATAACACTGTCAACATGTACGGCAGCAGCATATGGGCCGAAAAAATAGCTTAGATCGATGGTTTCCTTGATATTCTCATCGGTCACAGCTTTAAGAATCTCTTGTGATGCAATGGCCGAACTATAACCGGTTTCCTCCATACAGAGCAACGCAATATCTGGTCGGCAAAGGAAGTTAATCCAATAGCTTGCTGCCTCAGGATTCTTGGCACAGGTAGGGATTACCCAGCAGTCAACCCAACAGTCGCTTCCTTCCTGTGGTACGATATATTGCAAGTCTACGTTTTCGCCAGCCTCGTCCATAGCCCATCTGGCATCACCGTTCCATGTCACGCTGAGCCAGTTACTTCCATCGGCCATCATGCGTTTGTCTTCTTCTACGCCAAAACTCTTCATCTGTGGGCGTGCTTTGGAAAGCAAGTCTTCAACAATGGCGATATTGCGGTTGGTCATATATTCGGCTAGCAGATTACGGTTGGTGGCACCTGACTTCACATCGTCGTAATATGCGTAATTGATGAATACATTATAAATATCACTGAAGGAGTCCTTCATTATTACCTTGTTGCGGAACTTTGAGTTGAACAAGAAGTCCCAACTGTATACTTCTTCGGGTCGAACGTATTTCTTGTTGATAAGTACTCCGGTGGTACCCCATAGGTATGCCACGGTGTAGTCTTTAGCTATCAACCCTTGATTCTCGCCGATGTGCTTAAGTAGTCCATCAATAAAAGGCGATGTGTATTTCATCCAATTAGGGATCCCCTTCTCAACAAAGCTGGTGTCGATGGGGCTAAGGATGCCATGCTTCATCATTCGTTCTGCCAGATAATCTGGTGGACAGAAGATATCGAAATCTGCCTGACCATTAAGAATCTGGGCAAACATATCTTCAGGATAGTCGTAAGTATTATATTCCACCTTTATGGTGTTACCGGTAACTTCCTTATACCATTGTTCGAACTTCTCTATAACGCCAACTCCTATGTACTCGTCCCAGTTGTAGACTTTCAGGATTTGTTGACGGTCATTCTGTGCCTGAATGCCAAGCATGCAGAGCATAGAGACAAAGGTGGCTAATAGACGTTTCATATGTCCCTCCTTTTTTAGGGGATTATCTTTCTTCGTGTTCCTTCATATAGTCGCGTGGCGACATGCCGTAGAACTTCTTGAATACGGTAGAGAATGATGCTGAATTAGCAAATCCGCAAGCATACATAACCTCGGTTACGTTCATGCCTTGGTTGGCCAGCAGTTGTGCGGCCTTTTTCAGGCGTATGTTGCGGATAAAGTCGTGAGGTGTCTGGCCTGTAAGATCCTTCATCTTGCGGTGCAGGTGTACACGGCTTATTCCTACGGTATCAGCAATCATATCGACACTTAGGTCGGAGTTGTTCAGATTCTTATTGATGCATTCCATGATGCGCTCCAACAATTTCTCGTCGGGCGATTTCAGGCGAATCTCATCAACCTGCTCCTCAAGGTTGTCGTTGCGCTCGTACTTCAGGCGCAGCAGGCGATGCTTGTTGATAAGGTTGATGATGGTGCGGCGCAGAATCTCCATGTTGAATGGCTTAACGATATACGCATCGGCACCAGTCTCCAGACCTTCGAGTTTGTCTTCATCACGACTCTTCGCTGTAAGCAGAACCACTGGGATAGAGTTCGTATTTGGATTAGTCTTGAGTCGTGTGCATAGGGTGTTACCGTCCATTTCTGGCATCATGATATCGCTCAGTACAAGGTCGGGCAGTGTACGGATAATCTCTCCAAGAGCCTCGCGACCATTGGTGCATGCATGTATCTCGTATTCCTCTGAGAGTTCTTTTTCAAGATAATTACGTATCTCTTCGTCGTCTTCGGCGATAACCAGTGTCGTTCTGCGGTTCTGCGACATCATATCGGCCATTGGGGTAATCTCCTCCTCTGGTTCTGGCTCGTCGAGCAACAATTCGGGAGTGATGGTGTCCGTGTTGTCGTCGTCGGTAAGAATCTCGTCGGGATTCAGATGACTGCTGCCCATTGGGATGTTGATAACAAATTCGCAGCCCTTTTCAAGGTTGTGCACGGTGATCGTGCCATGATGGAGCTCTACCAGTGAACGGGTAAGATCCAGTCCGATACCGGTTCCTACATAGCGGTCGTTAACGGATGTTGGTGTCTGGTAGAAGCGGTCGAATATCTTATTGATCTTATCCTCCGGGATGCCTTCGCCGTTATCGTAGATGGCTATAGTAGCCGATTCGGCGTTGTGTGAAAGACGAATGCCAATCTCGCCTCCGGTAGGAGTGTATTTGAAAGCGTTCGAAAGAACATTCATAAACACCTTGTCGAAGTTCTGGCGGTCTATCCATACTGGAATGTCCTCGCTGTCGTGGTTGAACAGGAAGGTTATCTGCTTGGCCTTTGCCTGATTGTCGAACAGGTTGTAGATATCCTTTACGAATCCAACAAGGTTGGTCTCTCGCATTCTCATCTGCATCTGTCCTTTGTCAATCTTACGCAGGTCCATCATCTGGTTTATAAGACTGAGTATTCGTTCTGCATTACGTCTGATAGTCTCGTAAACTCCCCTTCTGTTTGGATCGTTATCGTTCTTTATAAGAGATAGCAGAGGAGTGATGATAAGAGTCATAGGAGTACGAATCTCGTGACTCATGTTCATAAAGAAACGTAGTTTAGCCTCGCCCATCTCTTCTGCATGGATATGGGCCTGAAGGCGCAGTTTATCTTGCTCTTTGTGGCGACGATAAGTCAGGTACTGCCAGATGAATAGTCCGATTACTACTGCATAGAAGAAATATGCCCATGCAGAGCGATACCAAGGACTATGGATGACAACTGTAAACTCTCTGATTGGCGTCTCAACATTGTTGCGCTCGGCCTTAACCCTGAATCTATAGGTGCCCTGAGGCAGATGGGAGAGGGTAAGGATGTTTATGCCAGGCTGAAGTCTGTTAAATGGTTCGCCATTGATACTATATAAATAAGATATGTGTTCCGGGTTCTCGTAGGTAAGCGTTGAGAACTGGATAGAGAATGTATTATCGTTATAGCTGAGCTCAAAGCGATTGCTGGCGATAATGGCTGTGTCGGTTACAAGATAACTGCCAGAGCGTGTAGCTCTGTTTACTTGTTGACCGTTGATGGCGAAAGATGTAAGCTTTACTTCGGCCTCCCATTTGCTTGGAGATATTGTATGAGAGTCGAACCATGAGATACCTGCTGTTCCACCCATAGCCAGCATTCCGCTTGAACTAATAAACGATGCTCCATCGCTGAATTCGTTGCTTTGCAGTCCGTCGTCGGCAAAATAGTTCTGCCAGAGACCTGATTTCGGAGTAAAACAGCTCAGTCCGTGGTCGGTTCCGATCCAAAGTCGGCCTTGTGGGTCTCTCTCGATGGTTGCGATACCATTATCGGCCAGACCGTTTTCGCGAGTGTACTGTTTTGTCTCGTGTGTAATCAAGTCATAGCAGTATAATCCCTCGTTGGTACCATACCATATTTTCCCGTCGTATTCGCGGGTGATTCTTACTGGTGTGCTATAGTTCAGACAGTTCATGCCGAAGGTCTTAGTCCAACTGTTCTCTGAAATGTCAAGACAACACAGACCCATGGTGGTTGATGCATATACACGTTTGCCGTCGGGCGAGAGATTAATCTGTGAGATATAGTCGTTTGTGATACTGTTTATCTTCCTGTCCTTCTCGCTTCCAGGTTTTTGCTTGTATTGAGCTATGATATGTCCGTCGGAGGCATCCATGTGAATAACTCCGTGTTTCATCGTTGCAAGCCATAAACTACCATCGCCGGCTATTGCTATATCCATTACTATAAGGTGTGGATCCCGTGGGAATGAAACCCTGTGGTATTGGAAGCTGACAGGATCTATCCAACCTAAACCTTCACGATATGATCCTACCCATATTCGTCCGTCACTGCCCTCGGCCAGCGACATAACTACCGAAGGAATCTGGTCCTTAAGATGTTTTACCTCCTTGGAATGGTAATCGTAGCAATAAAGTCCATCTTTATCAGTTCCTACCCAAATGCGTAACTTGCTGTCAAGCACCACGCTCACTACACATGCTGTACCAAGGATGTTGCGTGCGCCAAGCTTATGGCCCATATAGTTGAAACCTTTAAATGAGATGGGTTGCATGAAGATACCCTTCTGCAACAAACCTAGCCACAAGTTTCCACTCTTGTCCTCGGTGATGGAGTATACCTTACTATTAGATAGGTCAACCTCGAGCGAGAAGAAGGGGTTGTTTATGAGTTCCTTGGATCTGGAATCATAAAGGGCAACGCCTTTTCCATCATATCCGATGACAATCATACCATCATGATCACAGAATAATGCCGAAACGGAATTGTTGCCTGTTTCGTTGATATGTACGAAAGAATCGTTCTGCATTCGGAATACACCGCCATTTGTTGTGCCCGCATATACAATACCGTCGGCTCCTTCGCACAGACAGGTGAAAAGCAAGTCAGGGTTCTCTTTTAAGTATCTTTTTACCTTCTTTCCGTCGTATGAGATAAGTCCCATATTGTCAGTAACAATCCACAGGACTCCCATTCTGTCTTCAATCATACTGTTAATGGTATGAATGGAAGCCAGAGGACCTTTCTCTTGACAGGCAGTCTTCTGGTCCTTGAATTTCATCAAACCCAGACCAGATGTGCCGACTAGTACATCGCCATTGGCGCGCTCCAAGAAACAGTTTGGAAAGCTATGGCCCAGGTTCCCGTCTTTGTCGAGCATGGTGACGTTATGGAACTTGTTCCCGTCCCATGTCTGCAAGGCACCGTACATACCAAAGTAGAAAATACCTTTCTTGTCCTGCATCATGTTGTTCACATAATTGCTGGCAAGCGTACGGTCTTTCTCATTTTCTTTCTTGAAAACTCGGAACTGATAGCCGTCGTAGCGGTTGATGCCGTTACGTGTGGTTGCCCAAAGGAATCCCTCGTTATCAAGATAAACTTGAGTAACAAAACTGCTCGACAATAATTGATTGTCTGTACTAAAGAACTTTCCCCTTTGGGCGAAAGCACTCATCGAGATGAATATTGAAGCTAGTGTCAGTATAAACTTTACTCGCATTGTTTCGTTAGTAATTATATGGTCGCGTTAGTTGTTTATTTGTTGCAAAGATAGTGTATTTTTTGTGATGTAACAAAGAAAAGTTACAAAAATTAAACTTTTTGATACATTTGATATGGTTTTAGTCCTAAAAAAGGGCTATCTTTGCCGAAAATTATCGAATTTGTAACATTTTAGATTATGATTCAACGACATTCTTTGTGCAAGACTTTTGCTGTTTTGTTGTCCTTGTTTGGTGCTGTCAACCTGATGGCTGCCGACCAGTTCGTTCTGTTTCAACCATCATCTGATGCGTTGCAGTTGAAAAATCTCTCTGTGGGATTTGCAGATAATGAGCATAGTTGTGTTCAAATAGCTGCCCAGAATCTTCTTTCGGATTTTGAGAAGGTGACAGGTAAGAAGGCTGTCAAGTCAACAGATGAGGTTGAGATCCTGGTAGGTACGGTGGGAGTGAATCCTCAAATCGACCAATGGGTTAAGCAGGGAGTGCTTCGAGATCTTAAGGGTAAGACCGAGAAGTATGTTATCAAGACTATAGGCAATCAATTGGTAGTTGCAGGTAGTGATAAGCGTGGAACAGTTTATGGAATATATGAACTCTCAAAGCAAATCGGTGTTTCGCCTTGGTATTATTGGGCTGATGTACCAGTAGATAAACATACATCTATATATATAAAGAAAGGTGAGTATACTGATGGAGAGCCTGCTGTTCGCTATCGCGGACTGTTCCTGAACGATGAGGCTCCTTGTCTTACAACGTGGGTGAAGAATACTTTTGGTACAAATTATGGTGGTCATAAGTTCTATGAGAAGGTTTTTGAACTCATTCTTCGTCTGAAGGGTAACTATCTATGGCCTGCTATGTGGGGATGGGCATTTTATGCTGATGACCCTGAAAATCTGAAAACGGCAGACAAGATGGGTGTCATGATGGGAACTTCGCATCATGAACCTATGGCCCGTAACCATCAGGAGTATGCCCGTCATCGTAAAGACTGGGGAGCATGGAACTATTCAACTAATAAAACAAACCTGGATCGTTTCTTCCGTGAGGGTATCGAACGTATGAAGAATACCGATGATATCGTAACCATTGGTATGCGTGGCGATGGCGATGAGGCTATGGGTAACAGTACTGATACCCGACTGCTTGAGGATATTATCAATAATCAGCGTAAGATTATTAAGGAAGTGACTAAACGTCCGGCTAAGGAAACTCCGCAGATTTGGGCACTTTATAAGGAGGTGCAGGATTACTATGATGCCGGTCTGCGTGTACCCGATGACGTAACAATTCTGCTTTGTGATGACAACTGGGGCAATGTTCGTAGAATCCCAACTGCTGAGGAGAAGAAACGTAAAGGTGGATGGGGACTATACTACCATGTAGACTATGTGGGTGCGCCTAGAAACTCAAAGTGGATAAATGTAACGCCTATCCAGAATATGTGGGAGCAGCTACAGTTGGCTTATAATGGTGGTATCCAGAAATTGTGGATATTGAATGTAGGCGACCTGAAGCCTATGGAGTATCCTATCCAGTTGTTTATGGATATGGCTTGGAATCCTTCAAAGTATAAAGTAGATAACATGCTCGACCATACACGTGAGTTCTGTGCAGAGAGTTTTGGTGAGGCGAATGCTGATGAGGCTTCTTCAATCTTGAACTTAGTTTGCAAGTATAATGGTCGTATAACTTCGGAGATGCTTGATGCCTCTGTGTATACCTGCGATGAGTTTGAACGTGTGGTAAATGAATATCGCGCCCTTGAGACCCGAGCTTTGCGCTTGTATATGGAACTCAACCCAGAGTGTCAAGATGCCTATCGCCAGATAATACTGTTCCCTGTTCAGGCTATGGGTAATATCTATGAAATGTATTATGCTCAGGCTATGAATCTGCGACTTGCAAAGGACGGTGATCCTGATGCCAACTTGTGGGCAGAGCGTTGCCGTGAGGCGTTTAAGCGTGATTCGCTGCTTTGCCTGCATTATAATAAGGTAATGGCTGGTGGAAAATGGGACGGTATGATGATTCAGAAGCATATCAGTTACAGAAACTGGAATGATAACTACCGCGTAGACGTGTGTCCGAGACTTGTAACAGTTGCTGAGCCGAAGAACGGTCCGGTGTTTACAGCACGTGACGGTTATATAAGCATGGAGGCTGAGCATACCTATAGTCGTGAAGATGCAAGTGGAGCCAAGTGGACAGTTTTGCCTTATATGGGTCGTACACTGAGCGGTATTGCGCTGATGCCATATACTGCATCTACTGATAATGCTAAGTTGACATATCGTTTCAAGGCTGAAAACGTAAAGACAGTGAAGGTTCATGTGGTGACCAAGTCGACACTTGACTTCCTGGATAAGGGGGGCTTGGTTTACGATGTTGCCATCGACGGACAGTCGTCTGTAAGCGTTAATTTCAATAAGGAACTGAACGAGAAACCTGAGAATATCTATTCGGTTTATTACCCAACTGTGGCTAGTAGAGTGGTTGAGAAGGTGATTGAGGTTCCTGTTGATGCTTCAAAGGGTGTTCATAGTCTGACTATCCATCCGCAAGATCCCGGTATCGTGTTCGAGAAGATCGTAGTGGATTTGGGCGGTTATCAGAAACAGTTCCTCTTTGGTAAGGAGTCTCCCAAAACATATTTGCAGTAGTGTAACATGCTGTAAAGTAAATGATACATATTGATAATCCTATTTCGTTTATTTGTTGTACCTTTGCGGCGTTAAACTAATAAACGATAATAGGATGATCAAAAAATCTACCGCTATAGCAGCAGTGATGCTGCTGGCAACAGGTGCGAAGGCACAGAACCCCTTCGTGCAGACATGGTGTACTAGCGACCCCGCTCCGATGGTACACAACGGTACTATGTATGTGTATACCGGCCATGATGAGGATGGTGCTGACTTCTTCTGGATGCAGGAATGGCGTGTCTACTCTACTCAGGATATGGTAAACTGGCAGGATCATGGTTCGCCATTGGCTTTGGAGAGTTTCTCTTGGGCCGATGACCGTGCATGGGCCTCACAGACCGTCGAGCGTGATGGTAAGTTCTACTGGTACATCTGTGCCCACTCTAAGATATCGGGTGGTATGGCTATTGGCGTAGCTGTAGGTGACAGTCCAACAGGACCTTTCCGCGATGCTTTAGGAAAACCTCTGTTTGAGAATGGGAGTTGGGATCATATTGATCCTACCGTGTTTATCGATGATGACGACCAAGCTTGGCTGATGTGGGGTAATCCTCAGGTTTACTATCTGAAGCTTAACCGCGACATGATTTCATACGAGGGTGAGTTGGGTAAATTGCCAATGACAGAAGAAGCCTTCGGCGGTCCAATGATGAAAGAGCGTGAGAAGGGTAAAACATATAAGGATAGTTACGTAGAAGGTCCTTGGCTCACCAAGCGTAATGGAACTTATCAGTTGCTGTATGCTGCAGGTGGTGTGCCAGAGCACATCTCGTATAGCACTGCTCCATCAGTACTAGGTCCTTGGAAGTACGCAGGCGAGATTATGCCATTAAGCAACACCAATTCATTTACAAACCACTGTGGTGTAGCCGATTTCAAGGGGCATAGCTATTTCTTCTACCATACGGGCAAGTTGCCACAGGGTGGAGGATTCGGTCGTAGTGTAGCCGTTGAGGAGTTTAAGTATAATGCTGATGGTAGTTTTCCGACCATTCTGCCAACCGACGAGGGTGTGAAGCCTATAGCAGAGTTCAATCCTTACCGCAAGGTTGAGGCTGAGACAATGGCGTTCTCGAAAGGTATTAAGACCGAACAGAACGACGAGGTTGGTGTATATGTTAGTGATATCCACAATGGTGATTACATCAAACTGCAGAATGTTTGCTTCTGTAATAAACTGCCTCGTACGTTTACTGCACGTGTAGCGAGCGGACTGCGTGGCGGACAGATAGAGGTTCGTATCGATAGTATTAAGGGTAAGCTGGCCTGCAAGCTGGAAGTCCTTGGTACAGGCGGTTGGGAGAAATGGCAGACATTGACTGCTGATTTCACGGAGCAGGTTAAGGGACGTCATGATCTCTATCTGGTATTTAAGGGGCGTAAGGGTCCGAAACTGTTCAACTTCGACTGGTGGGAGATGCGTGGATTGGAGCAGGTTAACATGCCATTGTTCCAGACCAAGT
>JAEEGG010002610.1_pt1 | contig 46208 bp, 40 predicted proteins | sample 9134161 | NCBI WGS metagenome assembly JAEEGG01 (sample SAMN16246543, study PRJNA631951) | gut metagenome | biome: gut microbiome; feature: rumen; material: CR-attached | host: Bos | place: Iran: Karaj | collected 2018-10 | reverse complement strand
GGCCATGAAGAAGATGTAGCGCCCCAGCGGGTCGGGTGTCCTTTCCCGCCAAACGGTCATCGGGGGCATGCGCAGGTGCTGCGGGTTGTGCAGACTGTCCAACCGGATGCTGTCTTGGCACCATCGCTCAATGGCTTGGGGGGAACCCAAGCCCACGAACTGCCGACGAAAAAAGGATTTGTAGGGAGTCAGCAGCTCGTTCTCCACCCGTGGGGAGAGCACATACCTGCAATAGATGTTGCTTGTGTCGGTAGTGATGACAGCATTGTCGAGCAGCACGTCGGCCGTCACGTCGCGCAGGTCTTTCTCCGACAGCACGTCGAGCAGGCGACGGGCCATCACTTTGTTTTCTGACTTCTCCAGGAACCGGCTGATTACACGGTGGTTGCCCCGCCACGCCTCTACGGGCATGGTCTGCTCGTAGGCCTTACGGATGGAGTCTTCTCGTGCCAGCCGCCGGTTGTTCTCCGCCCGCTGCGCGTCGGTCACAGTCGGAAGACTGACCGACACGGGTGGCGGCACCATGTCCAGGTCCATAGAGAGCGGTGGCTGCCCGTCCGTCAACAGCACCGTCACCTCCTTGTCCGTATCGAACGTCACCTTCTGCAACGCCGTTCGCCCCCTTTCGGTCACCCATAGCAGCATGTCGCCGTGTCCTGCCGTCAGCGAGGCCCGCCCGTCATCGCCAGTAGTCTTTGTGGCCACGGTGTAGAACTCAGCATAGTTGTAGAGCTTGAACTCCACACAGGCTCCCGCCACCGGCTGTTGCCGCCCGTCGACAACCCTCACCGTTACCTTCGACGTAGGGGCATAATTCCCCGTCACATTGATTTCCGTGTAGCATGGCGTACGGCTCATCACTTCTTCGGGACCATCGTAGTCGCCGAAGACGCGGGTGTGCATCAGCATACCGCGCGACGCGCTCTCGTTGAACCATCCCAGATCGAGCACCGGCTCCGGCTCGCAGGCTCCGAGGAAGTGCCAGCGGCCGTCGGCCCATGCCTCCACCCAGGCGTGGTTGTCGTCGGTATGCGCCCAGCGAGGGGTATATACCTGGCGGGCAGGTATGCCCACGCTCCTCAGTGCAGCCACCGTGAAAGTGCTCTCCTCGCCGCATCGGCCATAGGCTGTGCGCATCGTTGCCAGCGGACTGCTGGTGCGTGCATCACTTGGGCGATAGGTCACGTGTTCATGGCACCAGTGGTTCACCTCCAAGATAGCCTCCTGCATGGTCAACCCCTGCACGCGCTCTTTCAAGGCATGATAGAACACGGCGCGGCTGCTGTCCAGGTCTTCGTTGTTCACACGCACGGGCAGCACGAAATGACGCCACTCCCGCTCCGGCACTCTGCTGCCCCACGGCATCTCGCGGCGAGCTTCCAAGGCCAGCTCCACATTTTTCTGGAAAAACTCCCGGGTATAGGCCGCACGGTCGGGCAGCGGCATATAGCGATAAAGGAAATCCAGGTATTGCGCCCTTACAGGGCTAAATGATAAATAAAAAATAAATAATAAAAAACAAAGCTGTCTGACAATACCTTCAAAGAAATTTCTATATACTCCTCTCATCACGCAGCATTATTTATATATTTATCATTTTTCATTTATCATTTAGGGCGCAGCCCGCAGCCCGCTACAGTCCTCTTGCCTTCCATATCCGTTCCTTGGCGGCGTTGATTTCCTGGAATTTCTTTTCGGCGGCCCGGCGCACATCTTCGCCCAGCTTTGCCACGCGGTCGGGATGGTGCTCCAGTGCCAGCCGGCGATAGGCTTTGCGCAGCTCTTCGTCGGTGGCTTGCGGGGTGACGCCCAGCACGCGGTAGGCATCGTCGAGCGTGTCGCCCTGCATGTGGAGCATCGAGTCCACCTCGCTGGTCTTCATCTGCATCCAGCGTGCCACGTCCTTCAGGGCATCCACCTCCCTGTTGTCCACATGACCGTCGGCCTGAGCTATCATCACGAGGAAGTTCAGCAGCTGCAGCCGTCCGCTGTAGTCCAGGTAGCGGGCAGCCTCGGCACAGCTCTGCCGGATGGTCTGTCTGAAGGCGACGCGCCCCTTGCTCTTCTCCTCTTCGAAGAGTTTCATCAGGATGTGGTTACCCTGCTGCACAGCTTCTTCACCGAAGTTCTGCCTGAGAAAGTTGCGCACCAGCTCCATCTCCGAGTGCATCACCCGCTCGTCGGCCCTGATGATATAGGCCGCCATGACCAACATCGACAGCAGGAAGCTGTTGCGGTCACCCTGTGCCTGACTCTGCTGCTGGCTTCGAGCCTGTGCCTGCTCCCATTCTTGGCTGCCGTAAGTCTGTCCGTTGTCGGTTGAGCCATCCTTGCCGCCAGAGGCAGAGGATTCAATAAAAGACCCTAGGAGGAATCCCAATATTCCTCCTATTGGCCCCAGCACTATCCAGCCCAGATAGCCTGCAATCCATTTTCCCAGTCCCATCAGCCAATCACGTTCATCAGGAAGTCAACGGCCCCGTTCACACCGAAGCGCCGCACGTTCAGCGTCACGTCGTAGTTGCGGGCATCCTGCCAGTCGCTGCCTGTGAAGGTCTTCGTGTAGAGCTCTCGGGAGTAGTCGTTGTCCACAATCATGGCGGCGGCATCGCCCTCTGAGATGTCATACTTCTCGGCGATGCGATGCTTGCGGCAGTCATCGTCGGCATGGATGAAAATCTTCAGCGCGTTCGGGTGGTCGCGGAAGATGTGGAAGCCGCAACGGCCTATGAGCACGCACGACTCCTCCGCAGCGATGCGGCGTATGGCCTGTGCCTGTGCCTCAAACAGTTGGTGGCTCGTCTGGTCATGCTCCTGACCGTTATACTCTGCCCCGGCCATGTACTGTCGGTAGAAGCTGGTGAAGTCGTCGCGCCACAGCGGGTTGCGAGCTTCAATACGCTCCACGGCATTCTCCACGCCGCAGAAACGGCTGGCTACCTCGTTCAAAATCTGCTTGTCGAGCAGCTTCACGCCCAGGCGACGAGCCAGCTCGGCGCCAATCTCGTGTCCACCTGTGCCGAACTGACGGCTGATGGTGATGATGAATTTCTCCTCCTTGTTCATAGTATGTCAGGTTTTAGTGAATAATTCTTCTTCTAAACTTTTTGCAAAGATAAGAAATAAAAATGAAACTTCAAAGAAAATCGGAACTTTTCTTTTATCTGAATTATTCATGGCGTTATTTTTCAACACAGAGGTCGCAGAGATTTTGCTTTAGGACGCGGAGACTGGCAGAGGCATCAAAGATGCTGCACTCCGGCGAAGCCAACTTTGTGAAGAGGCTTTACAGGAATCACTTCCATGAATAACACAAGTTGGAGATTCATGTTTCATCCTTCACCGTCGTGTAATACAGTGAATATATGGCAGTTACCGTGAAGGATACTCAAAAATGCATATTTATGCATTTCGTATAGTGCCTCCGTAGGAAAAAATGCGAACGCCTTTTGGGAAAATAGCGTTCGCATTTTTTCAAAAGGTGGCACTATTTAGAAAATAGGGATAAGAGGTGCTTGGAAAGCATAGACTCTGCATAAATATACAGTTTCTCCGTATATTTATACAAAAATCATATCCTTCACAAGAAGTAATTGTATGTCAACAAGTTACGGTCTTGTGAAGGATGTTAAGGGAATATGACATCAGCTTAGACAGAACGTTATTCTGAGGTCTCTAATGCCGTATTTTGCTGTTGCTACATCCTCAAACGACGGATGCTGCCAATAAGTAAGCAATCATCTGACAATGTAGGGATTTATCCTGATTAGGACTAATTAATTGCCTACTACACAGCGGTCTATAACCTGATGTCCAGCTCTACGGGGCAGTGGTCGGAGCCGAAGATGTCGGTGTGAATCTTGGCGTCGTCTACGTGTGGCTGCAGGCGGTCGCTGACGACGAAATAGTCTATGCGCCAGCCGGCATTCTTCTGCCGGGCCTGGAAGCGGTAACTCCACCAGGAGTAAGTCACCTGGTCGGGATATTTCCAGCGGAAGGTGTCGGTGAAGCCACTTGAAAGGAGATTGGTGAACTGCTGGCGCTCCTCGTCGGTGAAACCGGCATTGCGGCGGTTGGTCTTCGGGTTCTTGATGTCTATTTCCTCGTGGGCAACATTCAAATCGCCGCAGAGGATGACAGGCTTCGCAGCGTCGAGCCGCTTCAGGTACTCGCGGAAGTCATTCTCCCATGTCATGCGGTAGTCGAGGCGCTTCAGGCCATCCTGCGAGTTTGGCGTATAGCAGCATACGAGGAAGAACTGCTCCATCTCCAGCGTGATGACACGTCCTTCGTGGTCGTGCTCGTCGACGCCGATGCCGTAGCTGACGCTGAGGGGCTTGTGACGGGTGAAGACGGCGGTGCCGCTATAGCCTTTCTTCTCGGCGCTGTTCCAGTAGGACTCATAGCCGTCGAAGGCGATGTCGAGCTGATCGGGCTGCATCTTCGTCTCCTGCAGGCAGAAGAAGTCGGCATCCAGCTCACGGAATATTTCTCTGAAGCCCTTGGCTTCGCAGGCCCGCAGGCCGTTCACGTTCCAACTGATTAATTTCATAATAGTTAGGAGTTATAAAACCCTTCTACCTCCCCCGCGAATGAGGGAAGCTTTCTTCATTTATTATTATTTGTTTTTTTTATTGCGCAGCCAGCGGATGGTCAGACCGACAAGGGTGCCGAGCACCACGCCCAGACTGTTGGCGACGAAGTCGAGCCAGTCGCCCGAGCGTGTCGTCGTGCAGTTAGCCTGTAGAAGCTCTATGCAGCCGCTCATCAGGATGAGCCCGAGGAAGGCGAAGAGGAAGAGTTTCCAGAACTCTAGACGGCTGTGACAGCGCAGGTATTCCCACCACATCACCGACGTGGTGCCGCCGTACATCACAAGATGCGTCCACTTGTCGATGAAGGGCACATCGTCCATCGGCGTCTTCGGCATATGGCCAAACAGGCAGAGAAACCAAATGAGTGCCAGACAGACAAGCGTCAGCGGATAGCAGCGGAGCAAATGACGGAAAGTTTTCATCAAGATTATTGCTTACTTTTTACTCTGACTTAAGGAGAATGTTGCCCTGGTCGTCGATGCGGGCCTGGCTCTGGGGCACGTCGGTCTCGGTGAGCTGCTTCATCTCGCGGATGACAGCTCCCGACTTGTCGGAGCGCGGGCCTACACCTCGGGTCTGGATGAAGGGGTGTATCTGGCCCTGGAGGAAACGACCGTCGCTGGGGTCTATCTTGATTTCCAGCAAAGGGGCATAGCCCGAGATTGCTGTCAAGTTGACGTTATAGGGCGTGCAGAAATTGCCCAGACTGTAGGCAATGAACCGGTCTTTGTACACCTCGGCGCAGCGCAGCACATGAGGGCCGTGACCGTAGACCACATCGGCTCCGTGGTCAATGCAGAAATGTGCCAGCTCACGCAGAGAGCCTCGGTTCTCGCCCAGGAAGGTCTCGCTGCCCTGTGGCAGGTGGCTCTTGTCGCGGCCTTCGGCACCACCGTGGAAGGAGACGATGACGAGGTCGCAGCTGCTGACGAGGTCGTCGACGATGCGGCCCACTACATTCAGGTCGGTGTGTTTCAGCGTGTAGCTGTTATGACCGAAGGCGCAGAGACCTATCTTCTTTCCGCAACGCTCGGTGACACAGCTCTCCACGCGTCCCTCGATACCGCTGAACAGGATGCCCTGTTCGCGCAGGCAGCGCTCGGTGCTCTCGATGCCCTGCTGGCCGAAGTCGTTGGCGTGGTTGTTGGCCATGCTCATAAAGTCGAAGCCCACCTCCTTCAGCCTCGGAGCGAAGCTGGTGGGGGTGCGGAAGCTATAGCTATTGGGACCTGTGCCTTTGGTCGACTGTCCGCCGTCGCAGAGCGTCCCCTCCAGGTTGCCCACGGTGAGGTCGGCACGCAGCAGGATGTCGGCAGCGTCTTTAAACAGCTGCCGTCCCTCATCGTCGGGCAGCATCATGCTGGGAAAGGTAGTGCCCATCATCACGTCGCCCACCATGGCAATGGTCAGGGTGTCGGACTGAGCTGGAGCGGGTTGTGCTACTGCGGGCTGCGCCCTAAATGATAAATGAAAAATGATAAATGATAAACTTAGCGGCGTAAAAATCTTTCTACTAATATTTAGTCTTTTCATCGCGCAGCATTTTTTATTTGTCATTTATCATTTATCATTTAGGGCGCAGCCCGCAATTTATCATTTTTCATTTAGGGCGCAGCACGTTATCTATTCAGGGCGTAGCCCGCAAGGGACGCCTGACGCCTACATAGCGTCGCTGGTAGTAGCCATCGGTAGATTTGCTGATTTTCACGCCTTCCTTTGTCGAGGCATGGATGAAATAGAAAGTGTCGGTGATGGGGTCGAAGTCGAGGACGATGCCCACATGGCCCACGCCTCGTCCTGAGCGGGGGGAGGTGAAGAACACTAGGTCGCCTGCCTGCATCTCGCTGCGCTTGATGGGCTGGTTGATGGCATACTGCTCGCGGGAAGAGGCGCCAATCCACACGCCGTTCTGGTGCTTATAGACATAGCTGGTGAAACCAGAGCAGTCGAACGAGTTGGGGCCTTTCGAGCCATAGACATAGCGGGTTCCCAAATGGGATATGGCCTCATCGATGATGTTCTCCGCCATCAGTTCGTCGTAGTCGAGCGACTCGCCTCCATTGCGGTAGATGAAGTCGAAGTTGCCAATCTCCTCGTCGTCCGCATCGCCGTAGGACAACAGCTCATTGATCAGTTCGTCGTTCGACTCTTCCTGCTTGCTCTGGCCGTAAGCACAGCCAAAGGAAAGACACATCACGGTAAGGGCACAAAAGAAATTCTTTCTCATAACTCGCTATTAGGTAATTGATAAGCGCGGCACGAGATGCCGCGCCTGATTAAAACGCTTGCAAAGGTACGAAAAAATATTCAGCGAAGTGTAGGCGTTAATGTCTTTTGTTTACTTTTAACACTTGCTTACTTGGCGAAAAAGATTCTTTTGCTTACCTTTGCAGCTGTCTTTTCGCTAAACGAAAGCAAACATGAATAATAACAATACAGACCCTACATTATTATATAATAAAGAATAATCATGGCCCTTTATCCGAAACTGATTATGGAGGCGCTCGCCACTGTGACGTATGCGGGCACGAAGAAAAACCTGGTAGAGAGCGGCATGGTAGCCGACACGCCTGTGGTAGCCCCTCTCAATCCCCCGCAAGAGGGAAAGAACTGGAGCGTGAAGGTGGTGCTGGAATTTCCCCGCGACACCGACCCTTTCCTGAAGTCAACCGTGAAAGCCGCTGAAGCGGCCATCCGCTACCATTGCGGACAGGACGTAGCCGTAGAGATTATTACCGAGTACAAATCGAAGCCCCGGCCCAAGGACGAGGACTTGCTGCCTGGCGTAAAGCATATCGTGGCCGTGAGCAGCGGCAAGGGCGGCGTGGGCAAGAGCACCGTGGCCGTCAATCTGGCTGTCGCGCTGGCCCGTCTGGGCTACAGCGTGGGCCTGCTCGACACCGACATCTTCGGTCCAAGCATCCCGAAGATGCTGGGCGTGGAAGGCGAACAAGTGTATGCCGTGAATAAGGACGGACGAGACCTCATCGTGCCTGTTGAGAAATATGGCATCAAGATGCTGAGCATCGGCTTCTTCGTCGCCCCCAGCACGGCGACGCTGTGGCGCGGCGGCATGGCCTGCAACGCGCTGAAGCAACTCATTGCCGATGCTGACTGGGGAGAGCTGGACTATCTCATCCTCGACACGCCGCCGGGCACCAGCGACATCCATCTCACGCTGTTGCAGACGCTGAAGCTCACAGGTGCCGTCATCGTCTCCACACCGCAGCAGGTGGCGCTGGCCGATGCTCGCAAAGGCATAGATATGTACCAGAACGAGAAGGTACAGGTGCCCATCCTGGGGCTGGTGGAGAACATGGCGTGGTTCACGCCTGCCGAGCTGCCCCAGAACCGCTACTACATCTTCGGACGAGAAGGCTGCAAGCGACTGGCCGAAGAGATGAAGCTCCCCTTGCTGGCACAGCTGCCGCTGGTGCAGAGCGTCTGTGACAACGGCGACAAGGGAACGCCTGTGGCCGCCAATGCCGACTCGATGTCGGGACAGGCTTTCCTAAACCTGGCTCAGGCAGTGGTCACGGTGGTGAACAGGAACGGAAAGAAAAAGTAGAAAGAAAAATGCCGAAAGTTTTGTGCTTTCAGCATTTTTTGTGTACTTTTGCAAGCGAAAAACTAAAAAAAAGATATTATGGCTACAACACCCGCATTCAAGTACGCCCCAATGTTCCAGCTGGGCGAGGACAAGACAGAGTACAGACTGCTTTCAAAGGATGGCGTGACCACCGCGCAGTTTGAGGGAAAAGAAATCATCAAAGTTTCTAAGGAGGCTCTTACGCTGCTGGCCCAGCAGGCCTTCCACGACGTGGAGTTCATGCTTCGCCGCGAGCACAACCTGCAGGTGGCTCAGATACTGAACGACCCCGATGCCAGTGACAACGACAAGTACGTGGCCCTGCAGTTCCTGCGCAACGCTGAGGTGGCTGCTCGCGGCATACTGCCCTTCTGCCAGGACACCGGTACTGCCATCATCCACGGAGAGAAGGGTCAGCAGGTGTGGACGGGCTTCGAGGATGAAGAAGCACTTTCACTAGGAGTGTTTAACACCTTTACACAGGACAACTTACGCTATTCGCAGAATGCCCCGCTCAACATGTACGACGAGGTGAACACCCGCTGCAACCTGCCTGCACAGATTGACATCGAGGCCACCGAGGGTGCCGAATACCGCTTCGTGTTCGTGGCCAAGGGCGGCGGTTCGGCCAACAAGACCTATTTCTACCCCATGACCAAGGCCACCATCCAGAACGAGGGGACACTGATTCCCTTCCTCGTGGAGAAGATGAAGAGCCTGGGCACAGCTGCCTGCCCGCCCTACCACATCGCCTTCGTCATCGGCGGCACCTCGGCTGAGAAGAACCTGCTCACCGTGAAGCTGGCCAGCATCAAGTACTACGACTCGCTGCCCACTACGGGCGACGAGACAGGCCGTGCCTTCCGCGACGTCGACCTGGAGCAGAAGCTGCTGCTGGAAGCTCAGAAGATTGGGCTGGGCGCACAGTTCGGCGGCAAGTATCTGGCTCATGACATCCGCGTCGTCCGTCTGCCGCGCCACGGTGCCAGCTGCCCCATCGGCATGGGTGTGAGCTGCTCGGCCGACCGCAACATCAAAGCCAAGATCAACCGCGACGGTATATGGCTGGAGCAGATGGACTCGAACCCCGCAGAGCTGATTCCCGCAGAATACGCCAAGGCCGGCGAGGGACAGAACACCATTGAGATAGACCTGAACGAGGGCATCGACGCCGTCCGCAAGGAGCTGTCGAAATATCCCGTTTCCACGAGGGTGAACCTGAAGGGCACGATCATCGTAGCCCGCGACATTGCCCACGCCAAGCTGAAAGCCCGCATCGACGCCGGTGAGGAGATGCCTGAATACTTCAAGAAATATCCCGTACTCTATGCCGGTCCTGCCAAGACGCCGGAGGGCTATCCCTGCGGCTCGATGGGACCCACAACGGCCAACCGTATGGATCCCTACGTGGACGAGTTCCAGAGCCTCGGCGCCTCATTGGTGATGATTGCCAAGGGCAACCGCTCGCAAGTGGTGACCGACGCCTGCCAGAAGCATGGCGGCTTCTACCTGGGCAGCATCGGCGGCGTGGCTGCCGTGCTCAGTCAAAGCAGCATCAAATCTATTGAGTGTGTAGAATATCCTGAACTGGGCATGGAGGCCATCTGGAAGATTGACGTCGTGGATTTCCCCGCCTTTATTCTCGTAGACGACAAGGGCAACGACTTCTTCAAGACCTTGAAACCCTGGTGTCCCAAATGCAAATAAGAACATTCCTGATTTCATTCCTTATTCTCCTGCCCCTAGGTGCTTCAGCCCAGGGCAGGAGATTTCTGCATTATGACTGCCTGGAAGCCCAGCCTACCCATGAAGCGGTGGGGGGAGCCAGCCGTCGGTACCAGCTTGCCCAGTTGAAAACAGACTGGGACTCCACGCGGGTCTATCCTGTGGCGGTAGTGCTGGTATCTTTTTCCAACAAGGACTTCTCCTGCGAAGACCCGCAGGACTTCTACAACCGCATCTTCAATGAAGAGGGCTACAACGAAGGCAGAGGCCCCGGCTGCGTGGCCGACTATTTCCGCCAACAGTCGTCAGGACTGTTCAAGCCCCATTTCGACATCTACGGCCCTGTCAAGCTGGCGAACGGAAACACAACGTATGGCAACTATGGCGCCAATGCTTTCAGGGAAGCCCTGCAGCTGGCAGCCGACTCGCTGGGCGTAGACTTCAGTCCCTATGTTTGGGATAGAGCGGGACGTGCAGAAGCCATCGTCTTCATCTATGCCGGCTACGGAGGCAACGAGTCATCAGACGCCACAAAAGGCTGCATCTGGCCAAACACGAACACCATGTCCTCAATCACGGTGAACGGAATCACCATGCGCGATTGTTCTGCCAGTGCCGAACTGTGGACGAATAATCGTTCCTGCGGCATAGGCACCATCTGCCATGAGTACAGCCATACGCTGGGCCTGCCCGACCTCTACCCCACCAGGGGCGACGAATACTCCATAGTGGACGAGTGGGATCTGATGGACGGCGGAAACTTTGTAAACAACGGCTGGTGTCCGCCCAACTATTCTGCGCATGAGAAAATGCTACTAGGATGGCTGAAGCCAGAGGAGCTCGACATGCCAGCCACGATAGAGGGGCTGAAGCCTCTGGCTGAAGGCGGCAAGGCTTACATCATCAGAACAGACAACACCAACGAGTTCTTCCTGCTGGAAAACCGCCAATGGAACGGTTGGGACTTGCGCACTCCAGGACATGGACTGCTCATCAGCCATGTGGACTATAATGCCTCGATTTGGAACGCCAACAACGTGAACAACAATCCTAACCACCACCGCTACGAACTGGTGCATGCCGACAACCTAGACTACAACGAGTGGGAGGACATCATCGGCGACGGTAGCACACATACAGGCGGGCACAGCCTTTACCTCAGCGGCACAGCCTATCCATTTGTTGACGACTCTACCGAAAACCGCTCGTTTACAGACACTTCCATCCCTGCCGCCACGACCTACAGCGGCACGGGCCTGCTCTCCAAGCCCATTAACGACATTACGGAGAACGACGACGCCACGGTGTCATTCCTATTCATGAACGAGGAAATGAGCGGCATAGTGGAACTGAGCGCGCAGCAGCCGGAACGTACACATGCTGCCTACGACCTTACAGGACGCCGCGTCAGCGACTCCTATCACGGACTGGTCATCAGGAACGGAAAGAAATACTTTTCTAGATAAACTAACAAACACAATTCACTTAAACAACACAATTATGAGAGTTATCATTGAACCGAACTACGATTTGATGTCGCAATGGGCAGCAAATCATGTCATTGAACGTATCAACGCCGCAAAGCCAACGGCAGAGAAGCCCTTCGTGCTTGGACTCCCCACAGGCAGCAGCCCCATCGGCATGTATCGGGCACTGGTGAAAGCATGTCAGGAGGGACGAGTCAGCTTCAAGCATGTGCTCACCTTCAACATGGACGAATATGTGGGTCTGCCCGAGGAGCATCCTGAGAGCTACCACTCATTCATGTTCACCAATCTGTTCAACCATATCGACTGCCCGAAGGAGAACATTCACATTCTCAACGGCAACGCTCCCGACCTGGCTGCCGAGTGCGCCCACTACGAGCAGATGATTGAGGAGGCCGGCGGCATCGACCTCTTCCTCGGCGGCATAGGCCCCGACGGTCACATCGCATTCAACGAGCCGGGTTCGTCGCTCACCAGCCGCACCCGTCAGAAAACGCTGACCACCGACACCATCATCGCCAACAGCCGCTTCTTCGAGGGCGACATCAACAAGGTGCCCAAGACGGCGCTTACTGTCGGCGTAGGTACTGTGATGGCAGCCAAGGAAGTGATGATTCTGGTGAACGGACATGCCAAGTGCCGCGCCTTGCAGGCCGCCATCGAAGGCAGCGTGAACCACATGTGGACCATCTCAGCCCTCCAGATGCACCAGCACGGCATCATCGTGGCCGACGATGCCGCCTGCGACGAACTGAAGGTTGGTACCTACCGCTACTTCAAGGACATAGAGAAAGATAATCTGCTGTAAACCCCTCCCCCATCCCCTTCCCGAAGGGGAGGGGGGATTCCCTACCCTTCGGGGAGATTAGGAGGGGTTTTCCAGGAACCGGAGTTCGGCTTCCAGCATAGCCAGACGGGGCATGTCGAAACCTGCCTCTCTGGCTATTTCTATGGGCCGTGTATAAAGATAATGTATCTCCATGGGGCGGTGGAAGTCGAAGTCCAGTTTCATGGAAGGCGAGTAAGGCGTCATCTCGTCGGTCATCTTCATCATCAGCTCGGCAAACGACTCGTCTATACCTGTCACCCCCAGATGGCGGGCGGCACCGATTACCTCCATCATCTGCTCACGGATAAGCCTGCGGGTGGCAGGATTACCCAGGAGCAGGTCGGTACGCGTGTTCAAGGCAACGGTCATGCCGTTAAAAGGCATATTCCATACTGCCTTCTTCCAGCGGGCTTCATTGTATTCCACCAGACCGGCCTTCACGCCAGCGGCGTTGAAGTCGGCTACTACCTGTTCCAGCCGGGCCTCGTCACGGCAGGAGTAGTTGCCCAGATTTATCTGCCCGTAGCATTGGTGGTTTATGCGCCCCGGCTCCGTTTTGGCCGAGCAGATAAAGGCCAGTCCCGCTGCCAGCTGCAAGCCGGGGAACATCGCCTGCACATCCTGCTCCACGCCGATGCCGTTCTGAATCAATACGACCAGCGGGCCAGCGGAGCACGTCGGGCTGTCGGCGGACGGGGCAGGGAGCAATGGCGGCAGCAGCTCGCGGAGCTTGTGGTTGTTGATGCTTTTCAGGCACACCAGCACCACGTCGCACGGCGGCATGTCGGCTGTAGAATGATAGACATGCGGCTTGTCCAGATGGAACGAGCCGTTGCAGGAATCTACCTGCAGCCCATGCTCAAGCACATATTCATAATCACTATGCAGCAGGAAGTGCACCTCCTGGCCGCTTTGTGCGAGCCGGGCACCATAGTAGCCGCCGATGGCTCCTGTCCCAATAATTCCGTATTTCATATCAGTCACTAAGAAACAACCGTTTTTTGTTATTCCGTCATTTTCCACTCGTCGCGCCAATGGATGACCGGCTTGCCGTCTTCAAACTCGATGGGAAGCCAGATGTAGCGGGCGTCGATGGGATGCTGCGGACGCCAGATGTCGGCCATGAAGATGTATTTGTCGCCGACAGGCAGGATGTAGGTACTCTGCCCGCCGAAGGTAATCTCCGCCTTGGGACCCCGGCAAGGGTTGGGATGCTGCGTCCAAGGCCCCCAGATGCTGGGAGCAGAGAACATGCGGGCCTCGTTGGGTGCCCAGCCGGTGCAGCCAGAGGTAATCATCCAGTAGGTACCTTCATGCTTGAAGATGGCGGGTGCCTCGTTATGGCCAGCTGGCGCAACGCAGGTGTATCGCCCCGTGTGATGCAGGTAGTCGGCCGTCAGCTCAGCAATGTGTAGCGTCAGGTTCTCCTCCGACGAGAAGATGTGGTATGCCTTCCCGTCATCGTCGACGTAGAGCGTCATGTCGCGCGACATCTGCCCAGAGCGGAAGTCGCGTTTTACGATAAGCCCCTGATTCACAGCCTTTCTCCACTCCGGAGTCCACCATTCCTTGAAGTTGGCCTCGTTGAGCGTGTCGAGCACAGCCAGCTCCTTCTGCCCGTACTCTATTGGCCATGTGCCTGCATCAGCCCTCTGCGAGTAGAGGAACTTGTAGGGGCCTTCTGGGCGGTCGGCCACGGCCACGCCATAGCGTGCGGCATTGTAGCCCTGCCCTTTCAGCTCCAAGTGGAACCACATGCAGAATTTCTTCGTCACCTCATTATATATCACCTTCGGACGCTCCAGGATGCAGCCGCGCTCGATGTCGGAATCTGTCGTGGCGCGTCTTCTCGCCATCCTGTCGTTGCCCCGTCCTGGAGCAGCATCTGTCACACTCAGCGCCACGCCGCAGTTTCTCCAGTTCACCAAGTCCTTCGAGGCGTAGCACATCACGCCAACCATCGCGTCGCTGGTGCGCTCGTCCTTGTGCTCGCCAAACCAGTAGTATGTGTCGCCATATTTCAGCACTCCCCCGCCGTGGGCATTGATGTGGCGCCCGCCGTCGTCGCGCCAGAGCTCACCGCTACGTATGCCCTTCTTCTTCTGCTGCTGTGCCTCCCAGTACTGCTCCAGTCGCTTCGCCTCGGCCTTCGTGATGTGGATGACCGAGCCGTGCTTCGGCGACACAAAGTTGGTTATCTTCATCTTGCCCTCGTTGAAGTGTCCAAGTGGTGTGAATGTCTTGAAGTCGGAAGTCTCGACGAAGCCGAAGTTGTGGGGGTTGACGCTATAGACATCGTACATGATGACCCACTTGTTCTCGCCGATGCGCTTCCACACGTTGGGTGCCTCGCAGCCCGTGCGTTCGCCGTCTATCTGCTCGGCGTGATAGTCATCGAAATGGTTTATCCGGTCGCTGATCATGTACTTGATACCGCCGGGATTCTCCTGCGACACGTAGGTCATGAAATAGCGGCCGTCGGGCATCGGACAGATGTCGGCATCGAGCACCTGAATCGTCGTGTCGGGATATTCGAAGAGCAGCTGCGGCACGGTCTCCAGCGTGGTGAAAGCCTCGTCGGCATAGCTGTAGTAAAGCTTCGTGCGCCCACCCGCCTGCTGTCGGATGGTGAAATAGACCATCGGCTTACCTGCTGCCGGGTCCCAGATGGTCTGTGGAGCCCAGGCGCATCCCACCTTGCCGAACTCGTCGGGGAAGAGCTTGTCGAGGCGGGCCACGTGGTGTGTCCAGTTGATGAGGTCGTCGCTAGCCATGAGCACCAGCCCCCTGTTGTTGCCCCAGCCGAACTCGTCGGGGCGCTCCCATTGCGTGGTGCGTATGCCTTTCTGCTTGCCGAAGACGTGCAGGTCGGTCATGGCGATGTAGAACTTGCCGTTCGGCGCACGGTAGATGTGCGGGTCGCGGATGCCGTGCTGCTCGGCGATGCTGTCGCCCGAGATAATCGGCTCGCTGTTGTTCACCGGAGTGAACGTATAGCCGTCGTAGCTGATGGCCATGAACAGCGAGTGCGTCGGGTCGCTGAAGAAGGTGAAGAGATAGGCGCCCATGTCCTTCTCCGTCAGGGCGCGCTTGGGTTTTGCCGCCGTGGGCAGTGCCAGCAATGCTGCGGCAAAGATGAGGAATAGTTTCTGCTTCATCGTGTGATTCATTTTTTAACTGTCAGTTTGTCGCCGCTCAAGTCTACCTCAAACAGATGAGGGATGCGCACCGTATGCCCCCTGTCATCCTTGGAATGGTGATGAACGGCCATCATCCATTGGCCGTCGAAGCGCTGAAAGAGCATCGAGTGGCCGTAGCCTGGAGGAGTGATGGGCTCTGGCTCCTGCGTCCAGGGACCGTCGAGGGTGCCGCTTTCTGAGTAGGCCACGCCCTGTGTGTAGACATCGAAGACCCACGATGTCCATACCATGCCCAGTCGTCCCGTGCCTGTGCGGAAGAGGTAGGGGCCGTCAGTCACCTTGTTCCAGGTAATCTCGCCTTGGTCGTTCCGTTCACGGCTCCACGGCGAGTCGCTGGCGCGGAAGAGTATTTTCGGCTCACCGATGGTGCCGCTGAGGTCGGGCTTCAGCTCAATCTTCTCCACCGTGCCGTTCCAGTTCTGCAGCCACTCTCCGCAGAACACCATGTACGGCTTTCCGTCGCGGTCTTTCCAGTAGGTGCCGTCGAGCGTCGGACGGTCGGCGGGCAGGTAGGTGGCGTCGCCGAAGGCACGGTAAGGTCCCATAGGGTTGTCGGCTCGCAGCACCTGCGAGGCACGGCGCTCGATGACATTGCCGCGCACCGTGTCTATCTTCACCGCCTGATTCGTAAAAGTAGCAAAGTAGTAATACCAGCCGTCACCCGTCTGGTGCAGCTCAGCAGCCCAGATCATCGGCCTCGGCCCCATCCAGGAGTCGGCCTCGAACGCCGTCACGCGCATCGGCCCCTCCCAGCGCTTCAGGTCAGCACTGCGCCACATCATGCCGCCTGTGCCCGTCATGTAGTACATCTTCGTCTTCTGGTCGGCCAGAATGGCCGGGTCGCTCAGCCGTATGGAGTCCAGCGGCACGTTGTTCCTCACGCGCATATTCGTTTGAGCCGAGGCATTCTGCAGGCACGCTACGGCCAGCAGGCAAAAGAAAAACAGCTTTGTCTTCATCTTGTGTACAATTCTACTTTACCTCCACATCTCCTTTACTCCTTTAATAGAACTTCACCATGTCATCCAACTGTCGGTGACGGGGCTGAACGGGCTGGGCGGCACGGTAGCCCAGAGCAATCACGGCCATGACGGTCTCTTCGCTGGGGATGCTGAAAAGCTGGCGCAGCTTGTCGGCATCACGCATACCCATGATGAGCGTGTCGAAGCCCATGGCACGGGCCTTCAGCACGAGGTAGCAGTTGGAGAGGCCGTTGTCGTAGGCACCCCAGCCATCGCCCACCTCGTTGGCGGGATTTCCCTGGAAGAAGCCCGACTTGCCACGCTCGTAGGTTGAGACGATAAGCACGGGAGCGCCCAGAATGCGCTGTTTGTTGCCGCCGACGAGATCCTGCACGGCAGCTACCTTTTCAGGCGATATGGCCACATAATACTTCGTAGGCTGCTGATTGGCCCACGACGGAGCCTCCTGCACGGCTTCCATCAGCCTGCGAACCTCCTGCTCAGAGATCTTCTTCGTGGCATCGTAGTTACGGATGCTACGACGGGTTGTCAACACTTCGTCGAACGACGGCGTTTTCACTTGTGAACAGGCCGGCTGCGCCATCATGGCAGCGAACAAGGCCAGAATGATGAATTTTTTCATTGTGCTACATTTTTATTTTAGTTTGTGTGTAAGTTGACGCTGCTACCAGAAAGCCGCAGACCGCCGCGATGAGCGATAGCGAATGCAAAGATAAGGTATTTCCCGCAACTTCACAAATTTTCGCTCACTTTTTTGTAAAAATGTTATAGGACAGGGTAACAGGGAGACCATTCTTAAGGATGCCGATAAAACATGGTCTTCGTATGGCTTTCGGCCACACGAAGACCTCATTAGTTTTGGTAATACCGCATTGTGGTTGAACTCAGCAGTTTGGCCATATTTTATTTAAGGCAATAATATAGCAGTTGGCACAGGAATTTTTCTCCGGCGGTAGCCACATTCCCGACCTGCGGTCGCCTACCCGTAGCCTTTCCCCTCCCCTCAAGGGGAGGGGCAGGGGTGGGGTCTGTAACTATTTCCACTGAGAGTACACAGACGATATCAAACTCGCGGAAGGAAGTTAGAGACCCCACCCCTGCCCCTCCCCTTGAGGGGAGGGGAGTGCCATGCGGAATAACTGATTAAGTGCCAACTGCTATATTATTACCAAAAAATATCGTACTGTGCGGTTGAAAGACGCTGAAAGCGTCACCTCTCAATAGCCGTAGGTCGGAACGACCTGCGGAAAAAAGTCAGGGGCTGACATCGATCCTGAAGGGGTCGCCTCTCAATAGCCGTAGGTCGGTAATCGACAAAGTCGCTTCGCTAGTCGAAGAACGACCTGCGGATAAAAGGCAGGGTCGATGTCGTTAGCACCCATCTTTCCGGGGGTACTGCGTACCCTCGGCTACTGAGAGGCGACCCCTTCAGGGTCGATGCTACGTTGCACTACCATCCGGGGGTGCTTCGCACACCCCGGCTATTGATCGGTGACCGCTCTGCGGTCAGAATCAGTTTCACACGTTTCAACCGCACAGGTCGATAATTATTCTAATTATTCAAATTCGTTTCAATAATTTCTCAGCGTCATCATTCAACCACTTCGCGCGCACGCACGTATTATGCGCACGAGAAAAAGGTGCTACTCGAGCTACTCTTGAGATTATCTGACTGTAAGGCAAAATGTTATCGGTAGCTACATGCCCCAAAATGGCGCTACTCTGTAGCTACAGACAGCATACTAGCGAATAGCGTGCGTATTTTTTCAAACGGCGTGCGTATTTTTTCAAACGGCGTGCGTATTTTTTCAAACAGCGTGCGTATTTGCTTCCATTCTCCAGAGAATTCAACCCCAAACGGGCAGTAGCGGCAGAGTAGCGCCTTGGTAGCTCCTTTTTACGCATGGTAGCTACCGACAACTAGTTGTAAACGAATATATTAGGCTCCGAAGTAGCACGAGTAGCACCTTATTTCGCGCGCGGTAGTGCGCACATACGCGCGCATATTGGCGTGGTGTCGCAGACATCAAGGAATCATTGTAAACGAATTTGAATAATGTGAATAATTATACTCACGAATTGAAATAATAGGAAATGAATTGCCGTAATGACCGTAATTAAGCCGAAATTATTATAATTGTTTCAACTTCCGCAAGTATGTAAACGACCACAGATTGCGCAGATTACAAGGATTTTCTTTCGATTTCAGCGGTCAAGCCGAGATTCTATTTGGTGATGACACTAAACAGTTTATTACTTGTCACGATAATGGCCGTAGGCGGAGATTACGATAACAATAACCTCTGTATCGTGAATCTCGTAAATGAGCCGATGCTTCTGGGATATACGTCTACTCCATTCTCCTGGTCTGGTAATGGCAATGGTTCGGGTTTTCCCGTGCCTGCTTGTAGTATTAGATTCTATATGCCATTATCCTACTCGTTTAATCAAATCCTCAAGGGTCTCATCTTCGCGTAATTCAAATGTCGGCCCCTTCTTTGCTTCATCGATACGTGCAAAGAACTCTTCTTTTGAGAATTGTGTCGGGTCGGCCTGCTTTTCGGCCACCAACTTGCGTAGATATTTTGCAGCCCGCTTCAGCAGGTCCTCGTCCTCGGCAATGATGCTCATGTTGCGGAGCATCTCGACATTCATTTGTATTGCAGTCATAACTTCATCGTTTTGGGTGCAAAATTAAGGAAAAAAACTGCCCCAGATACCATTGCAAGGTTTTCGTGAGAGAACGGCCAATGAGGGAAGTCCACATACCAACAGCCGTTTTTCTCCTTGTTGAACTGAAGCTGATACTCCCGCTTCCTGCTCAACACGCTCCGCACCAATTTCGATGCCCCACTACAAATTTCCGCTATTGTGTACATATTGACTGCAAAGGTACGAAATAAATCTCAAACGAAAGAGTCTTTTGGTGCCACAAGACTTGCGGATTAGGTATTTCTTGCTATAACTGTATTTCTTTTGATTTACTGCAAATCTACCAAATCACTATAATAGATTTTGAACTCTGTAGTCTCGCCGGATTCTCTGCATATATACCTGTAGTAAATTCCGCGGTGTGTTTCTATCAGCAAATCAATCATCGGTTTCATTTCTTTATAAACCGTTCTCAAATTGCCAAGTTGAATCTCACGTGATTGCGCATGGGTTTTGAACTCTGCGAAGAAATCATCATCTACTTTATAAACATATACAAGTGCATCACTTTCAATCAAAACTTCTTGGGTCGTAATATTCTCATCCATATCTTGTGGAAGCATAGCATTCTTTTCCGCAGCAAAACGCATCAGTTTAGAGTCGGCATTTTCAGTTGAAACATAGGTGCTTTGGTTTTCATAAGAATCTCTCACTCGGTCTCTCGAACATTTCTTAACGTAAACAAACGTCATCAAACAAAGATAGATAAGGAATCCCTTACCAAGACATCCTAGGACTTTCATACTCCAGCTTTTCTCCTTTGTACTGCTTGTTTTCGGCATCTTGAAATTAGGATTTAATAGTCGGTTAACTACAAAATCCCTCTCACGTTCAATATCAGAAAGAAGGCTTTCGTGTTTGACCTCATAATCATCAAAACCTTCTGCCATCGCCTTTTCATATTCTCCATCATAAGCAGTCTTTAGGATATACGAGGCTCCCAATATGCGATAAGCTAATTCAACCTCTACACGAGATTGGTAGTTTGAATCGTTACTGTTGGAAGATTCTTTGCCTAAGGATTCCTTTTTGGCATTATAGGCCGTTCGAATCTCCTCTGAGGTTGAGGGATATGAAATCCCTAACACGGAATAGTAGTCTTTTAACATAGCACCGTTATAAATTGAATAAATATTGAATGTCAGATCACTGGGTGGTCTTTTAACTTCCACAACAAATCATTGAAGTATTTCTCAATCCGTGGGTCATAGCCATCAGGATGTCCATTGTTGGGATATTTATATTGTTCTTCTATCCTTTCCTGCGTGTTTTCTATTACGAAAGCGATGTATGGGTAAGCATATCGGTACATGACCCATATAAGCCCTATGTAAACGGGATAACACAGTGCATCAAAAAGCCAGCCAGTATCTCGCATGAGACCATTGAAATGTGCCACGATGAAAAAGAAGATAAAAATAAGAAACAATACTGCCAACACCTTGAAGAAATTACTTCTATGTTGATATATAGTATGCCTCTCTTTAGCCTCCTCCCGCCGTTGTTTAATCAGTTGTTCATATCGATATACTTCTTGATTTGTTATACCATAGTCAGAGAGTTTGAGTAATTTTACATTGTTGTTTCTCCATAAAAAACTTCTTTCAGACCATGAAAATCCCATTCCTGTACGATAGAAGTCGAATGGTTCAAAATTTTCTTTTTTATCAGCCATAATCGTGGATTATAGAAATCGTGGGTCAAATATAGAAGGAATAACGCCAGACAAAACCAATAAGAGAAATAATATCATCAACGGTGCAATGATAATTGATAGAATCGTTATTACTAAATAACTCTTTTGCAGGCCGAAGTATTTGATGGTCTCAGTAACCAAGACACACGAAAACAGCCAAGCGAAACCGCAAATCACTAAAGCAATTATAGCAAGGACGATAAAGGCAAGCCAGTCCCATCCAGAAACATAGGATACTGCCACAACAACATTCTTACCCCACAAGTACAAGTAGAACAGACCTGTTAGAACTAACATATAAATGTCCTTCTTATCCCTATTATCTTTCTTTTCCATAAAAACGGATTCTAACTAACCTTTTCAACTATCGTATCAGAATATTTGTCAACCAAAGAACACTGTTTAGTAAAAACTGTAAAGTCTAAGATTGCAAAGAATATGATGGTCGTAATATATCCATTAATATTCATTGTCATTTGTAACGCTACCGCCAATAGTAGGAGTGCACCAAGAATACCTGTGCGAGTGAACACATCCTTTTTATCTATTTCATTCCCGTCTGTTTTTCGGACTTTACATTTTAGGATTCTCTTTCCCATTGAAGCCTTGAAGAAAAGTTCACACAACAGATAGTAAATCAAGTTAACGACAACCAAAATCCATACGTATTTATCATAGACATCTTTCATTGTTTTGTAATGCTCATATTCTTGGTCGTCAGACATCATTTGCGAATACCCATTCTCTTTGAGCCACTCATTCACTTCTGCATTCCTTTCATGAATTGTCTTTTCTGATTCAATCTCTTTGTATTCGATACCAAGCTGTGACACAAAATGGCCTAATTCAGCGCCTGGAACACCAGCACAGAACAAAAATGCAATAATCACGAAAAGGATTGTAATCAGTATCTTGTCAATGATGGTACTGATTAGTTGCTGACCCAAAGAAACAATTTTCATATACTCGTTGTTTTTAAGTTGCTAATTAACTCTCTGCCATTTGCAGACGGTACACCATATCTGCTAATAGAAATAGCGCAGCCCCGCCATATCTCTCTCAGGCTCACCACAAGCCCCAAATACGCTATGGAGAAGTCTGCGCTATAGTGCGCGACCTCTGCGTATTTGGATTTTTGCTCGTTTTTCTTTTCCGAGGTGGTGATTCGAGAGAGAAAGTTGAGCAATAAGATTGTGTCCTTTACAAAACACATGTGCAAAGATAGCGATTATTTTTCAATTATAATGGCAAAGGAGCGGAAAAATATACATTTTTCGTGTATTATTTGGAAGTTTGAAAGAAAAAACGTAATTTTGCAGCGGATTTAATAGAAAAGGAGTTAAGAGTATGGCAACACCAATCAGACCAATACCTGTAGTAACAGGTGACGATGCAGTTCGCTTTGTGGAGGCTGCTGAGGCAGCAGAACGCAATGCGCACACTGTGGAATTGGAAATGTCGCGCGAGGACTTCGATAAGATTATGTCAACAGCACAGATCTATTAAATAATGGGATTCCTTGCCGACAAATGTACATTCAGACTGCTTACACGTGAACTAATTGCAACGTGTAAGCCGTTTTCTTGTGGATATGATGATCTCGACGAATACTTTCTGAAAGACTCACCATTATGGGCCGACCAGATGTATGGCAAAACCTATTGCTTTGTGCTGAAAGATGACCCGCAGACCATTGTCTGTGCCTTTTCCTTGTCGAACGATACAATCCGTGTTGACCTATTGCCTAACTCACAGAGGAAAAGATTCCTGAAGGAGATCCCTAAGGAAAAACGGATGCGCAGATACCCTGCCGTGCTGATTGGCAGACTTGGTGTTGACATCCAGTTCGCAAATAATGGTATTGGCACAGAACTGATGCAGATTCTGAAGTTTTGGTTTGTGGAGCCAGACAACAAGGCTGCAGTTCGTTACTTGGCAGTGGATGCCCTTAATAATTCTCGCACACTGAACTACTACGAAAAGAACGGATTCGCCTATCTGTTCAAGGACGAGGAACAGGAGGCGGTCAGTTCGAGAATGAAACAGCCATTAAAAACACGATACATGTATTTCGACTTGATTGAAGTGATAAGGAAATAATCACCTTGTTGCTTGCAATACCGCAAACAGGTTCTTTAGAAGGGTGTAGCCTAATACGCACTTTTCTGTGGAGTGCCACACAAAGATGCTTGTCTGCTTTCTGATGAGCAAGCTCGGCAGACATTAGGGTCTTGTTTCCCTGAATTGTTATTTCACAACAAGGAATTTTCAAAGTAATCTTACCTGGAAATCATGATGTACCTTTGTCCGCAAATTACAAAAACTAAACAAGACATGGAAGTAATATCAATTGAGCGCAGTACCTACGAGGTAATCGGCTTGCAGCTTCGCTCGTCGAAGAACTACTGACGAGCTTCAACAGTTTCGTCACAAAGATGAAGGAGATGGCCAGTAGAGGCAATGACAAAGGGTTAGACGATTGGATTGATAACCTAGATGTGTGGGTTACGATTTGGCAACCTAACTCCTTCATCAATCCTCCCCAATTTGCTTTCAGCCCCCAATTGTACTTCCTCATTCTTCCCCGTCTTGCCTTTATTTCAGGCCGAATTGCGTTAATCTTCCAAAATCACTTTCTTTTTACAAGCTTTTTTCGTAACTTTGCAGCCAAATTCTGTGAACGGACTATGAGAATACTACTTTTAGGCAGTGGCGGCCGCGAGCACGCCCTGGCATGGAAAATCGCGCAGAGCGATAAGTGTGAGAAACTGTACGTTGCTCCAGGCAATGCCGGCACCGGCAACGTGGGTGAAAACGTGGCCATGAAAGCCGATGACTTTGAGGCCGTCAAGCAGTTCTGTGTGGAGAACGGCATCGGCATGGTGGTGGTAGGGCCGGAAGACCCGCTGGTGAAGGGCATCTACGACGACCTGAAAGCCGACCCGCGCACGAAGGCCATCCCCGTCATCGGCCCGTCGAAAGCCGGTGCCATGCTGGAAGGCTCGAAGGATTTTGCCAAGGGCTTCATGCAGCGCCACAGCATCCCCACCGCCCGATACCAGACCTTCGACGGCGAGCACCTGCAGGAAGGCTTAGCATTCCTGGAGACGCTGCAGCCGCCCTACGTGCTGAAAGCCGACGGCCTCTGCGCAGGCAAGGGCGTGCTCATCCTGCCCACGCTGGACGAGGCGAAGCGCGAGCTGCAGGAGATGCTGGGGGGCATGTTCGGTAATGCCAGCAGCCGTGTGGTCATCGAGGAGTTCATGAGCGGCATCGAGTGCTCGGTCTTCGTGCTCACCGACGGCGAGCACTACAAGATTCTGCCTGAAGCCAAAGACTACAAGCGTATAGGCGAAGGCGACACCGGCCTGAACACCGGCGGAATGGGCAGCGTCAGCCCTGTGCCCTTCGCCACGAAAGAGTGGATGCAGAAGGTGGAAGACCGCATCATACGCCCCACCGTCCTCGGGCTCAAGGAGGAGGGCATCGACTACAAGGGTTTTATATTCTTCGGACTCATCAACCGCACCAACACGCCAAGTGGCGAGCCAGAGCCTTACGTCATCGAGTACAACTGCCGCATGGGCGACCCTGAGACGGAGAGCGTGATGCTACGCCTGAAGAGCGACCTCGTAGACCTGCTGGAAGGAGTGGCCGAGGGCAATCTCGACGAGCGGAACATAGTGTTCGACGAGCGGGCCGCCGTCTGCGTGATGCTCGTCTCGGGCGGCTATCCGCAGGCATACAAGAAAGGATTCCCCATCACGGGTATCGACCAGGTGGAAGGCTCAGCCGGACAGCAGGTACGCACCGTTGTCTTTCATGCCGGCACGACATTGAATGAAGGCAAGGTGGTCACCGCCGGAGGACGAGTGATTGCCGTGAGCAGCTATGGCAAGGACAAGGAGGAAGCGCTGCAGAAGTCGTTCACCGAGGCTGGCAAGATTCAGTTTGAGGGCAAATACTTCCGCCGCGACATAGGCAGGGACTTTTGAGGAGTTAGGGCTTGAAGCAACTACAGAACAGGATTGCAGAAGGAGGCATGACACTGCCCGTGGCGGCACTGTTTGGCCTTTGCACATGGCTACTGATTGGCTTGTGGAAGTACCAGCTGTGGCCGCAGCTGGCATGTTTTGTGGCATCTGTCTACCTGCTTTTGGAACTGAGCAACCAGAATGCGCTGCTTCGCATCAGGAGCCGCATGGTGTCCTCCACATTCATTCTCCTCGCCTGTACGGCCAATTTCCTGCTGCCCCATCTCACAGGAGGCATTGTGCAGCTATGCTTCATTGCCTCCTTCCTGCTGCTGTTCCAAACCTACCAGAACCCGCAAGCCACCGGCCAGACCTATTATTCCTTCGTTGCCGTAGGCCTCGCAAGCATTGCCTACATCCATGTGCTATGGTATGTGCCCCTGCTCTGGATACTGATGCGCACCCAGCTGCAGGCCTTGAGCTGGCGCACATGGTTCAGCTCGCTGCTTGGCTTGGCTACGCCCTACTGGTTCTTCCTTCTCTGGCTGACCATGCCTTTCGGCCGCCCCGAAGGGTGGATACCTGATTTGTCGCCCCTCGGCTCTCATTTCTCACAGTTCACCCCCCAGCTCTCTTCCCTCCACATTCATCTCTCTCTCCTCACCACCCCATCCTTGCTTGTGCTGCTCTTCACGCTCGTTCTGGCAGTCACGGGCATCGTCCATTTCTGGCAGTTCAGCTTCGAGGACAAGATTCGCATCCGCCTGCTCTACGGCTTCTTCACTACGATGACCTTGTTCACCGCAGCCTTCATCCTCATCCAGCCGCAACATTTCAACGTGTTCATGCCCCTCTGCTTCGTCTGTGCCAGCCCCCTCATCGCCCACGTAGTGACATTCACCAGTTCGCGGCTGAGCAATATCCTGTTCTTCGCCGCCCTCACACTGGCCGTCGCCCTCACCATCTTCAACTTCTTCTAACTTCTCTCCCTCCATGGACGCCTTCATCTCCCTGCTCACGAGCTACGGCTACTGGGGTATGCTGCTGGCCGCCTTTCTGGCGGGCAGCTTCTTCCCTTTCAGCAGCGAGGCAGTCATGGTGGGACTTATGGCGGCAGGTCTCGACCCTTGGCTGCTGATGGTCTACGGCACCGTGGGCAACGTGCTTGGCTCGGTGGTGAACTACTGCATCGGCAGGCTGGGCAAGACGGAATGGTTTGAGAAATACCTCCATGTGTCGCCCGAAAGCATGGAGCGTGCCCGCCGCTTCATGCGCGGACATGGTGCATGGATGGGGTTCTTCGCCTTCATCCCCCTGTTGGGTTCTGCCATCACCATTCTCCTGGGCCTGATGCGTGCCAATCCCGTCATCACCTTCATCGCCATTACGCTAGGTAAAATCTTCCGCTACCTCGTACTCATCTACGTCTTCCAGCCCTTCATGTAGACGATTAGATGGCTAAATCAAAAAAATCCCGCTACGGTCTTTCGACTTTCGCGGGATTCATAATGAAAGGAGGAGTGGTACCTCCAGGAATCGAACCGGGGACACACGGATTTTCAGTCCGATGCTCTACCAACTGAGCTAAGGCACCATTGTGTCACTAACGTTCCTTTCGTTTGCGGGTGCAAAGGTACTGCTTTTTTTTCGTTCCTGCAAATTTTTCCGCAATTATTTTCGAAAAAAGTTTCGGCGGGCCTCTTTTCATGTTTCAGACGGAGCGGGAGCGGGCACTGCTGCCTGCTCCCGTCGAGTTATCTGAACCTGAAACGCGTGTTGTTCCGGAGTTGTCAGAATGCCAGGCAGGCGCGGACGTATGCGCGTATGTCGGCATCGCCGAAGAACTTAGCCTTGGCATTATCGTCATTGAAGAGACCGCTGAAGCTGACGTACCAGCCTGCGCTCTTTGACGTGCGGTAGTAGCTGTCGGTGGGCATGTTTTGAATGTTGATGCCGACGGCGGCGATTTTCTGCTTGAAGCCGTTGATGGTACACTCTGAGGAAGCAATGGCCACGTAGTCGCCATTTATCTGACAGCCGGAGAACATCATCTGCCAGTCGGTCTGGGAAGGCAGGCGCCAGGTGCCGCCCTCAACGGGATGCTTGGCTGCCCAGGCTTCGACGACTTCGGCCGTCTTGCTCCAGTAATAGCCAGAGTAGACATTGTCGGTGATGTTCTCGAGCGCGAAGCCCAGGCCGTAGGTGTTGTTTTCGGTCTGGCCGATAAGCGCTACCATGGCCTCGGCCGTCTCTGATGCCTGTGAGACGCCTAACTTGTTCATATAGATCTTACCGTTTCCGGCAATGATGCAGCCCTCGTCGATACCCTTCTCGAGCTCTGACATTTCCAGGGGATAGCGGGCGGGCAGCTCGGTACGATAGTACTTGCCGGCCTGAAGGGTTGCGGTGCCTACCTTGAGAATCTTGTTGTAAGCGCCGGTAAGCTCGAACTTGTACGCCTTCGAGATGGCGGGCTCCATGGCCACCCAGACATTTTCCGATGGGTTATTAGGCGTGACGGTGGTAATGATCTCGCCCGTGGCATCGTCCTTGATGTAGAGGGGCTGCAGCGTGCCGGCGGGCAGACCGAGGGTGTACTTGCAGAAGGCATACTGGGCCTTGAGCTTCGTGGCGCTGCCCATCACGGCCTGGTCGCCGATAATCGACACGATGCCGGTACCCTTGCGCACGTCGAGGAACACATTGGCAGCGGGATTGACTCCCAGGCCGGTTTGCTCGGCGAGCAGACCGCTCTTGATGTTGCCCGTGGCGCCGTCGGCTGCCGTAGAGGGGTAGATGATGGTCAGCTCGGTTCCGTTGACGACGCCGTCCTCGAGGGTGGCGGCGATGGTAGCAGCTCCCGTCTCTTCGTCGACATCGGTGACTTTGGCCGTTGTGTTGTACGACTGGCTGCCGATTTTGTAAACGAGAGCCATTGTCTCGTTCTTCACAAATTTGGCAATTAGCCTGTTGTTATCATCGTCTATCCATAGTGCCCGGGTAGTGGCATCGGCATCGAGCCCGACGGTAGCGGTGAACGCGATGCCCTTGCTCTTCGGTGTGTTCTGAAAGTCGGCGGTGCTGTCGTCCTGGCTGCAGGCGGCCATCATCAGGGCCACTGCTGCCATGCAGAAAAACTTCATTGTCTTCATTGTCTTCTTATATTATAAAAGGTGTAACACTGTGACGGCTTAAAACTGGAACGGATCGAGGCCGCCTTCATAGTCGTCGAGATCGGTAATTGTGTTGGGCCCTTCGCTGCCAGCCAGCAGCTGCTCCATGTCAGTGATTTGGACGGTCTCCATCAGCGGAGCCTCATACTCTTTCTTCTTTTCTGTTTCCATTGCTGTTTTTGTTGTTATTAGTGATTAATGTTTTCCAGAATCATGTTGACAACGGTTATGACGTCGTCGGGCGTCACTTCGCCGTCATCATCGGCATCGGCATTAGCCGCGTTGAACAGAGCTGAGGGACTGTCCTTAAGATAATTGACAATCTCGGCAACGTCGGCGATGTCAACCTTGCCGTCGCCGTTGGCATCGCCAGAGAGGGTGCCGTCTGGTGGGAGGACGTCTATCCAGAACACCTCCTCGGCGTCACTCAACTTGATATAGACTGTCTGTGCGGGAATCACGTCATAACTAAAGTCATCGAATGTCGGTTCATCAAAACCATCATCAAACACATAGTATGAAGTATGACTTTCCTGCTCAATATCGGTAGCCGAACCCAGCAGTTGGTTGCCGTCGTAATAGCTGGCGGTGCCGGTTTGACTGGTAAGCGTCAGTGTCATGCTGGCTTTCGATGACTTCAGGAGCACGCCCTGTCCAGCCATGATGATGCCATCGGCCACTTCTGTCAGGTCCAGCACGTCGCCGTTGACGGTAGCCGTGTAGACGGTGGTGCTGGCATCGGCCTCGAAGTTCGCCGTCGGATGGTAGAATGTTGTCCAGTAGTCGTATACCTTGTCCTTTCTGTTGTAGAAGCGTGTTGGCGCCAGCACCTGCTCGTTCGTCTCCACGACGGTCCATCCCGTGGGTATACCGTCCTCGCCTTCCTTCCATCTGACACTGGCGGCCATGGTGAATGTGCCCGTAGGGCTGACGTCCTCGAGCCACGAACAGGTGCAGTCCTCGGCAGATATGCTGCTGGCGAGGCACTTGACGGCATTCAGATTTGTGCAGCCTTTGAACATATCCTCATAGCAGTTGTCTCGCAGTTTCGAGGCGAGCAGGTCGGGAGCCGTCGTCAGTGCTGAACAGTCGCTGAACATGCCGCTGTAGCATCCGTCGGCCAGTTGCAGGGCGGGCAGGTCGGGTGCCGTCGTCAGTGCTGTACAACCGCTGAACATGCCACTGTAACATTCATCGGCCAGTTGCAGCGCGGGCAGGGCAGGGGCTGCTGTCAGCGACGTGCAGTCGCTGAACATCGCCTCATAACATTTCCCGGCCATCTCCGTAGCTGGCAGCGTGGGGGCTGATGTCAGCGACGTGCATGCGACGAACATCCCATAATAGCAACTGCTCGTCAAGACGGTGGCGGGCAGTGCAGGGGCTTCCTTCAGCGACGCACAACCGCTGAACATGTAATCATAGCAGTAGTAGGCCAGCGTAGTGGCTGGCAGTGTGGGGGCTGCGCTCAGGTTGGTGCAGCCTTGGAACATCTGTTGATAGCAGCCTTGCGCCAAGTTTGTGGAGGGCAGTGCTGGGGCAGCATCCAGGCTGGTACAGCCGCTGAACATTCTCTGATAACAGTTAATGGTCAGCGTGGTGGCGGGCAAGGCAGGGGCAGTGGTAACGCCCGTACAACCATAGAACATCCCGGAATAGCAAGATGAAGCCAGCGTGGTGGCAGGCAGTGGGGTGACGGCCTCCAGGTTGGTACATTCCCTGAACATCTCCTTGTAGCAGTTTGCTGCCAGCGTGGTGGCGGGCAGTGCGGGTGCCCGCGTCAGTCCTTTACATTTGTAGAACAACCCCTCGTAGCAGTCTGCCGTCAGCGTGGTGGCGGGCAGCACAAGGTCCTTCGTGGGATGACTCTTCATTTCCGTGTTATCCCATGATCGGTTGTTAAACAAGTATGCAAAGGCATTGGAACCCGTCAGCGTCGTCGCCGTTGCGAAGTCGGTAGAATTTACCAGACTCATGATGTTGCCATACACATAGTAATGCCCGTCTTCGTATTCACCGTATCCATCATCGTAGATGGAACTGTAACGATAAGAATTTCCGATCGTACCCGTATAACTCGCGTTGTCGCCATAGAAGCACACCTTGTCGCCGGGATTGTCCAGGTCTATCCATTCTTGTTTGCCAGCGGCTATCTCCTGCGGCTCCCCGTCGTTCACACGATAGGTCACAGGTCCTGCGGCATGGTTTTCGAAACAGATGCTTGCCGGCTCGATAGCCTCGAAGGTCAGCGGCGTGGCCTTCATGGACGACCAGGACTCACTGTTGTCTTCTTGGGCGCTGACTTCCGTGGCAAACGCTATGAATGCCATCATCAAAAATAGTCTTGCTTGTCTCATATTCGTAGTTTTGTTTCTATTATTCTGCAAAAATACGAAATAACCTCAGAAGCGCATGCTTTTTGGAGGCCCTTTTTGACGAACTGGCACCTGTGAGTGACGAACTCGGCGGGCGGGGCAATGCTTTTCGTTGAAATTCTTTGCCGTTCGGAAAATAATGCGTACTTTTGCGCACAATAAACAAAACAGTCAGACTATGGGATACAAAATCAAGTTCAGCGTACACCGCAATCCTCTGAAGGATGCCGACGGCAACGACACCTATCAGGTGCGACACGAGGCCACTGCAACCGTGGGCAAGGAATACCTGCTGAAGCAACTGGGGCACAACCTCATCGGGCCGGAGATTATGGGCTCGGCGCTCTCACTGCTACAGCGGCTCATCGTTGGGCAACTGACGGACAATCACCGCGTACATATCGAGGGTCTCGGCACTTTCTTCCTGAAACTCGGCTTCCGCAAGCGCTTAGACGAGCAAGGGCAGGAAGTGAAGCCACACTTCACCGACCCCTCGAAGATCACGGGCAATAACGTGATCATCGAAAACGTAGGCTTCACGCCCGACAAGGAATTCCTAAAGCAGTTAAAGCCTCATGGCTGTCACTATGTGAACGCTACAGGGCGCGGTAACGTGGGACACTCGGCTCAATACACCGAGGAACAGATGAAAGCAGGGCTCGACGAGTGGTTCAAGACCCACGACGTCATCACCCGTGGCAACCTACAAGGCTACTTCGGCCTGACGAAGTATATGGCCCAGAAGTGGCTGGACCGTTTCTGCTCCCAGCCCAATGCCTATCTCGTGGGCCGCAAGATAGGCCAGACCATTGTCTACAGCCGTCGATAAGACATCAATCCCCTATGGTTAAATGTCTGAAGGATAGGGGAAAGCAATGAAAAGGATGGGGGATACTAATAGAAACTGCCGTATATAGTTGTGGCCGACTATATGTCAGTCAACCGGCTGACATATAGTCAACCAGTCTGGCGACTATTAGTCAACCGACCTTCCGGCTCCGTGTCGGCAGGCAAGACAGTTCTTTTCATCCATTATGAAATATTTACAGGCCAGAAATATACTACCTTAGCCTGTACTCCCGATATATCGCAGAAGTGCTTGAATCATGCTCTTCAGGAGTTATGATTTTGATGAACTGCCCCATATTTTTGACGAACTCCATAGGCGGGATAATAAATTTCGGCGAATGTTTGGCTGATTCTGCAATTTTTAGTAACTTCGCAACATGAAAACGTCCAAACTGACATTCCTTGTCGGCCTGGCACTATGCCTGAGCCTGACACTGACGGGGAACGCAAATCCAACCCAATCACTGGAGAGCCGGCTGACCTACCGGCGATACATCACCCAGGACGGACTGCCACAGATGCAGACCGAACGGCTGTGGCAAGACTCGCGCGGGTATATTTATATAGGTACGCTGTCGGGCTTCGTCCGTTTCGACGGCCGTGAGTTTACACCCTTCCTGAAAGGGCGGCGGCTGAACATCGTAGGGTTTGCCGAAGTGGGCGACGAGGTGAGGGCATTAGGGTTCTTCCGACAGTGGAAGGTGAGCTACGACGAGGCGATTCCAAAGCCCCTTGACCCGCAAGGCCACTGGCTGCTGAACAACCTGAACGCCGGCAGTCTGCCTAACGGCTATGTGCTGATGGAAGACAGCCTGGAGCAGCACCGCCGTCTCTGCCGAATGACGGAGCAGGGCATGGAACCACTCTGCGAAGACACTCTGCTGGACGAGATGACGCCTGACCGGAAGCTATTCATTGACCCGACAGCCGGCGAAGTGCTGCTGCCTGTGGAGAAGGGCGTCTGCAGAATCACAAAAGCCGCCAAGGCCCCGGTATGGCTCACCGACCGCAGCGACGTCTATACGCTTCTGCGTACCGACGCTGACCTGCTGGCCTTCGCCTCCGACGGTATCTACAGACTCGGTAATGACGGCCTGACGCAACTGCTGCAGGCAGACTGGACGGCGGCCAGCTACGGGCTCACGGTCAGGACGCTCCGCTCAGGAGGTATCGTCGTAGCCGATGAGCACACGGTCTACCTCTGCGAGGGCATAGGCAGCCCGAAGGCTTCGCCGACCGTTAAAAAGATTGTTACCGGCATCAATCTTATCCGCGACGTGATGGTCGACCGTTGGGACCGCCTCTGGGTGGCCACCTATCAGGGCGTCTACTGCTTCTTCAACCGTAGCTTCACCAACCACCAGCTGAGCGATGAGAACGACATTGTGAGGGCAGTGGCCATCGACGCCCAGGAACGGGTGGTCACGGGAACGCTGAACGGAAAGCTCCTCGTCGGCGACAAGCTGATTGACGACAATCCGGAACAGTTCTATGCCTCAAGCGCCGTCAGGATAGGGCGCAACGTTTATATGGCCGGTAATGGCGACGTGGCGTGCATCACGAACGACAGCCTAAGCTGGCTGCGACTGCCCCGCGACCGCTATCAGTTCGTCGGACAAGCCTGGGGGAAACTGATTACGGGCAACCGCAACAGCATCTTTGCCTACGACCCGGCAACGGCAGCCCTCGACACGCTGACCACAGAGATTCTGCATCCGTGGTGCTCGGCCTGCGACGGCGACGGCCTGCTGTGGATAGGCAGCAGCTCCGGACTCTTCAGCATAGACCGTCAGCATCGTCTGAACAAAACGACTTACCGGGACCAGAAGCTCATCATCTCGGCAATGGATCAGGACGTGCACGGTAATGTGTTCTTTGCATCGGCCGACTCCGTGTTCGTCGTCAGGCACGGACAGGTGGATCCGCTCAATCCCCAGCTGCCGTTGCTCAGCGGCCACGAGGTGCGTTCGCTGCACGTCTCGCCCATAGGCTATCTGGTGGTGGCGGTGGTCGACGGACTGCTGGTGAGCCGTATTGACAAGGACTGCAGGCTTAGCAGCCCCCAGTTCTTCAACCACCTGAACGGCTTCACCATGACAGAGCCGCTGAAGGCCATGATGGCAGAGACGGGCGACGGCACCGTTTGGCTGCCCGGTGTGGAACAGATGACCTCGTTCCGCCCAGCCGGACTTCTGGCGATTGGCGAGGAGGACACCTTCATCAGTCCACCGCTCCGCTGGTGGCAGCACTGGTGGGTGTGGGTAACGGGATTGCTTCTACTGTCGTTGGCCGTGTGGGCCGCTACCCGATGGTATGAGAAGCGGCGCAACCGCCGGCGCATGATCAGGCTGCAGCGCGAGAAACTGCAGCGGGAAGAGCAGATCGAGGCAATCCGCAAGAAAGCCATAGAAGAGGTAAAGGCCAGCAATCTGGCCAAGGACATCGTGAAGATGACGGAGAACACCTTCGAGCAGCGCCTGACGCTGCGCACGGCCAGCGGTACGATAGTGGTCGACGTGAAGGACATCGTCTACTTCAAGGGTGAAGGAAACTATTCGCAAATCGTCACCTTCCACGACAAGAACATCGTCCTGCTGGGGCTTGGCGCCTTAGAGAAGATGCTCAGTCCGGATATGTTCGTTCGGGCTGACCGCAGTACGCTGGTGAATGTCCATCATATCTGTACGCTCCTGCCCAAGCAGCATCGGTGTATCTTCCGTTCGCCGTCGGGACAGGAGATAGAGACGACGCTGCTCACGCCTGCCTTCAAGCGATTGCAGGATCTGCTGTGAACACAAAAAGAGGCAGCCCCGACCGGGTTGCCTCTTCTATATGATACAGAGACCAGGAATACTCCGCCCTTAGAGGATGGTAAAGAGGTTGTAGAAGCCTGTCATCTGGAACACCTTCTTGATTTCGTCATTGATGTTCTTGACGATGACCTTTCCGCCCTTGGCCGAAGTCTCCTTGCGCAGGGCGAGAAACAGCCTGAGGCCGGAGCTGCTGATGTACTCGAGGTTGGTGCAGTCGAGGATGATCTCCTTGTCGGCATTCTCAGTCAGTTCAACGATGTCCTGCTGAGCCTTGATGGCTGCAGGCGTGTCGAGGCGTCCGTCAAACGATGCGACGTATCCGCCATTTTCTTCTCTGATGTCTATTGTCATAATACAGTTAATTTATTGTTTGCTTTCGTTGTTAATGTTCTTTTTCAGGGTCAGGATGTTCCTGCCGTTGCTACGCTCATAGCTGATGTCGTCCATGATCTGGCGCGTCAGGAAGATGCCCAGTCCGCCGATGCTTCGCTCCTCGAGCGGCAGCGTGGTGTCGGCATCCTTCATGGCCGTCGGGTCGAAGGGTATACCATTGTCGGTGATGACGAAGACGATGCCGTCCGCGTCCGTCCGGACGTCGACGCTGACGCTCCCTGCCGTGCCCTTCGGATAAGCATAGTCCATGACGTTGACCACTGCCTCCTCGAGGGCGAGGTTCAGGCTCATGGTCTTCTCCATGCCAATGCCGACCTCCTCGCAGAACGAGTCGATAAACTCGTTCAGCTGCGGAATGGTGCTGACATCGTTCGGCAGGGTCAGGCTGCGCTGTATGCGTACGAGATTCATGGGCTTAGGGTTATGAGAGGAAACCAAGCAGGGCACCGGCAGCTACTGCCGAGCCGATGACACCGGCAACGTTCGGACCCATGGCGTGCATGAGCAGGAAGTTGTGGCGGTCGTACTCGAGTCCGAGGTTATTGGAGATGCGGGCGGCCATAGGCACTGCCGAGACGCCGGCATTGCCAATCAGCGGATTCAGCTTCTTGTCCTTCGGCAGGAACAGGTTCATCACCTTGACGAAGCAGACACCCGAGGCCGTGGCGATGGCGAAGGCGAAGGCACCGATGATGAAGATGAACACGGTGTTCATGGTAAGGAACTCGGAGGCCTGCGTAGAGCAGCCCACGGTGAGGCCGAGCAGCATGACGACGATGTCGTTCAGAGCGGCACCGGCGGTCTTGGCCAGACGGGTGGTCTTACCTGACTCCTTCAGCAGGTTGCCGAAGAAGAGCATGCCGAGCAGGGGCAGGCCGCTGGGGACGATGAACGTGGTGAGCAGCAGTCCGATGATGGGGAAGAGAATGCGCTCGGTCTGCGAGACGCTGCGGGCGGGCTTCATCTTGATGGTGCGCTCCTTCTGGGTGGTGAGCAGTCGCATGAGGGGCGGCTGGATCAGCGGCACCAATGCCATGTACGAGTAGGCGCAGACGGCGATGGCTCCCATGAGGTTGGGCGCGAGCTTCGACGACAGGAAGATGGCGGTGGGACCGTCGGCACCGCCGATGATGGCAATACCGGCTGCCTGCGACGGCTCGAAGCCTAAGGCCAATGCCACCATATAGGCTCCGAAGATGCCGAACTGGGCAGCGGCGCCGATGAGCATGAGCTTCGGGTTGGCCAGCAGGGCGGTGAAGTCGGTCATGGCTCCGATGCCGAGGAAGATGAGCGGCGGGTACCAGCCCTGGCGCACGCCCTGGTAGAAGATGTTCAGCACGGAGTTGTCCTCGTAGAGGCCTATCTCCAGTCCGGCGTCGGCGCGGAAGGGTATGTTGCCGAGGATGATGCCCAGTCCGATGGGGACGAGCAGCAGCGGTTCGAAGTCCTTCTTGATGGCGAGCCAGATGAAGAAGGCGCCAACCGCTATCATAATGAGGTTGCCCACGGTGGCGTTGGCAAACGCCGTGTAGGTGAGAAACTCATTGAAGTTCTGTATGATAAACTGTCCAAGATCCATAGCTTTTCACTTTTCACTTATCACTTTTCACTTCTTCATCCGATGGTCAGGAGCACGGAGCCTTCCATGACGGTCTCGCCGGGCTTGACGGTGATGGAGGTGACGGTGCCGGCATACTCGGCCTCGATGTTGTTCTGCATCTTCATGGCCTCAAGCACGAGCACGATGTCGCCGACGCTGACCTGCTGGCCGACGCTGACCTTGATGTCGGTCACGGTGCCGGGCAGCGGAGCCTTGACGGCATTGCCGGCACCGGCGGGGGCTGCGGCCTGGGCCGGTGCAGGGGCTGCAGCCGGAGCGGGCGCGGGAGCCACGGGCTTCGGGGCCTCTACCTTCGGGCGGGCCATGGTGGGATGCTTGGCGGCGTTGATGGGCTTCTGCATCTCTACTTCGAACGGTATGCCGTTCACGTTTACTTTCGCGATGTTGCCTTCTACTTCTTCTATCTCTACTTCGTAGTCGACACCCTGTACTTTATACTGATATTTGTTCATCTCGGTTATTTACGATTTACGGATTTTCGATTTACGATTTCTTCACTTTTCACTCTTCACTTCCCACTTCTCACTTCTCAAACGTGGAACTGAGTCATCTGGTGGAACTCGTCGTTCCAGGGCGAAGAGGACTTCTGCTTGATGGTGATGACGCCCGACTCCACGTCGTGGACGTCGTCCTCATACTGCTTCAGCGCCATACCGATGACGGCCATGTAGACTTCCTTGTCAATACCCTTCGTCTTGAGGCCCTCCTGCAGGATGACGCCCGTCTTGTGGACGGTCTCTGCCGTCTTCTCCACGGTCTTGGTGATGGGCTTGATGGGCTGCGCGTTGGCTACCTTCTTGGCGGTCTCCATGTGGCGCATGAGCATGCCGAAGAGGGTGAAGAACAGGAACAGCACGGCCAGGCAGGTGAACACGATGCCCATGGCGAGCAGCGTGATGCCGAAGCCGTGGGGGTCCTCACGCTTCAGCTTGGCGTCCTTGGTCTCGTCGGTCTTGATGAAGTTCTCGGTGCCGGGCGTGACGTTCTGGGCCGACTTCACCGCCCACTTCTTGCCCTGGCGGGCAAACGACTGGTCGGCGGCCAGGGCGGGCACGGTGACGGAGTCGATCAGCTCGACGGCATTGCCGTTGTAGAGGGCTATCCATACGGGCTCCGACATGGGAACCTTCAGCGAGAGGTGCAGCTTGCCCCGGGCGGGGTTGGAGCCGGCGAAGAATACTATGTGCTGCCGGCCGCCAAGGCTGGTGCGGGCGTCGCCCGAGGGGATGACGCTCATGCGCTTGATGCGGTCGGGCACGCTCATCTGCTGGTCGAGCACGCTGCGGTCGGTCGTCAGGTACATGCCGCGGATGTTGTAGGTGGTGAACGATGTGTTCTCCAGCTCTATCCACGCCTCGCGCTCACCAAATTCGTCAAGGATGCTGGCGGTGTTGTTGGTCAGCACCTCGTTGATGACGATGTTCTTGGCTCCCTGGCCGAACACCGTCGAGGCTCCCGACAGCAGCAACGCGCCGCAAAATAATCCGAATTTATTCATTGTCGTGTATTATTATTATATTTTCGTTATCCACAGAAGAAGAGCACCACCAGCTGCGCCGTCAGTATTCGGAGGAACATCGACAGGGGGTAGACCGTCGAGTAGCCCAGTGCCGGGGCATCCTTCGAGCAGATGCTGTTGGCGTAGGCCAGTGCGGGCGGGTCGGTGTAGCTGCCGGCCACCATGCCGGCGATGGTGAAGTAGTTGAACTTGAACCGCAGACGGGCTATCGGGCCGACAATCAGGATGGGGATGACGGTAATGAGGAAGCCGGTCAGCACGTAGTAGAGACCGTTGCCCTGGACGACCGTCTCGAAGAACGAGGCACCTGCCTTGATGCCCACCGAGGCGAGGAAGAGCACCAGACCAATCTCGCGCAGCATCATGTTGGCCGACGTCGAGGTGTAGGTCACGAGCTTTATCTTGTAGCCGTAGCGGCCGATGAGGATGGCGATGATGAGCGGACCGCCGGCCAGACCGAGCTTCAGGGGCACGGGCATGCCGGGGATGGCGATGGGCAGCGAGCCGAAGAGCAGGCCGAGGAAGATGCCGACGAAGATGGTGGCAATGTTCGGCGCGTCGAGTCGGCGCACGGAGTTGCCCATCTTGTTGGCCACGCGGTCGACAGCGTCCTCAGGTCCCACGACCATGATCCTGTCGCCCACCTGCAGGGGCAGCGATGCCGACGCGAAGAGGTCCATGCCGTGGCGCGTCAGTCGGGTGACGTTGACGCCGTGAACGCTCGAGAAGTGCATCGAGGCCAGCGTCTTGCCGTTGATGGCGGGGTTGGTGACGAGTATGCGCTTCGACACCAGCGGCTGGTCCTGCTGCTCGAAGTCGATGTCGAGCTTGGGGCCTATGAAGGCGGTGATGGCTTCCTGGTCGGCCTCGGCACAGACGATGAGCATCTGGTCGCCCAGGTGGAATATCGTGTCGCGGTTGGGAATCGACAGCTCGCCGTCGTGGACGATGCGCGACACCACGAAGTCGCGGTTCAGGAAGTCATGAACCTGCAGCAGCGTCTTGCCCTCAAGGTACTTGTTCGTCACCTCTAAGTGCATCTTGTAGGGCTTCTTGGCCACGTTGTTGCCTTCCTCTTCGGCCAGGGCCTGCTCTTCCTTCTCGAGCTTCACCTTGCAGATATACCTTATTAATATGGTGGCGCCGATAATGCCCAGCACGCCGAGCGGATAGGCACAGGCATAGGCCGAGGCTATCGGCGGGGCATCGGAGCCGAACACCGTGCTCAGCGCCTCGTTGGCGGCACCGAGACCCGGCGTGTTGGTGACGGCACCGTAGAGCGTGCCGACCATCATGGGCAGCGACGTCTTGTCGGAGGTGTCGAAGAAGATGAAGTAGCAGGCAAACATCACGGCGATGTTCAGCAGAATGGCCGTGGTGGCCAGACCGTTGAGCTTGACGCCGGCCGTGCCGAAGCTCTCGAAGAAACCCGGACCTACCTGCAAGCCTATCATGAAGACAAACAGGATAAGGCCGAAGTCCTGGACGAACGTCAGGATGTCGGTAGGAGCCGTGAAGCCGATGTGACCGGCCACAATGCCGGCAAAGAGCACAAAGGTGACGCCGAGCGAGATGCCGAAGATCTTGATCTTCCCGAGGTAGACACCCACGGCGATGACCACAGCGTAAAGCAATGCAATATGGGCGACAGAATCTGTCGTCGTAAACAAGTCCTTAAGCCAATGAAACGATTCCATAACACACTATAGAAAATTGCGGTGCAAAGGTAGCAAGAAAATGGCACAAAAGCGCCAAAATTGTGCAAGTATTTTCGCGCTTTTATATTCTTTAACGTTCAAAGTGCTGATAGTCCTTGAGCGAGCGCCACGAACCGCCCCACGTAAAGCCGTGCTTCACGAACAGCCGGTAGCACAAATCGTTCTTGCCGATCATGTACTGCTGCCTGGGCTTGCGGCTGACGTATTTCCCCGCCGTGGCCGGCTGTACCGAGGTGGTGCCGTCGGCCTGTTGCCTGACGCAGGGGTTATAGAGCGGGTTGATGTCGATGGCCAGTCCCTGCGAGTGCTTCGAGAGTTTCTTGGAGCCGGCAATGGGGCGGTAGTTGAAGCAGCTGGTGTTGTTGGCCCTCATCGAGCGTTCGTCGTCGGCATCATAGTCGTCAATCAGCCTCATCCGCTCTATCGGATATTTATGTTTATACAACTCTTGAAAGATTTCCTTCAAGTCGTTGGCAATCATTTTATTACACACAATCTCGCCGACACAGACGCGGCCCTGCCCGTCGTAGTGCGACAGCTGCAGGTAGCTCAGCTGGGAGCGGGGAATGGTGCAGCCCTCCTTATACGACTTGCCCAGCATCCGCCCGAACACGGCGTCGCTCAGCGTATCGACGGTGAACGTCTGGCCGCTCACCGTCAGCGTGGCCATCCACATCATCAGACAGACGATTCTCTTCATACCGGTTGCTCTTACTGTTTTCGATGGTGCAAAGGTACACAGAAAAACCCATTACAGCCTGTTAACAAACCATAAAATAGCACAAAGAAACGTAAGTTAGGCAACATGCCTGGCCATCCTATCTGATTATTTACTACTTTTGTAGGTCAAAACTAATTATCAGCGAAAGAAACGCCTGTTACCGAGATGGAGCACATCATACACCGGCTGCTGATGGCCGCCACTGACGCTAACGTGCGCGCTTTGACCTGGAAAAGGTCTTGAGGAAATTGGACCAATCTTTTATTAACAATATTTACTAACAAAAATCATTTAAGTATGAGAAAACTAAAACTTTTAATCGCGGCGTGCGCCTTGATGGGGGCATCCGCTATGTGGGCACAAACCGACTATACAAATAAGGTTGGGACGTCCCAGTCAGCATGGAGTGGTAGTGGTTTCTACACAGGCAAAACAGTAACCCCATTTGGTGCGAGCGAAGCTATTGGTCTTGCAGAGTTTTATGGATCTTCGGATGCCGGCGAGAAACTACGTCAGACAGTAACAGGCTTGGAAAAAGGTGTGTATGATGTAACCGTTTTTGCTACTTCTCACAACGCATGGGGCAATCATAGTGCAACCTTAGCAGCAGATGCTGAAGATGTTGCCTACATTTTTGCAAAGCCGGATGGTTCAACAACACTAAAACAGTTCTTCAAAGCTCGCAAAGATTCCGGTATGTCAGAAGACGAGCCTTACAAGGTCACTATTAGCGATATTGAGGTTGCAGGTGGTGAACTCACCATTGGTTTGGCTCTTGACAAGTCCGGTCAAACTGAATGGCAGACAATACAGATTTATCAGCTGACGCGTACAGGCAACCTCCCCCTTACCGCACTTGTTACTGCCTATGAAACAGCGCTGAACAATGCAGAAACTACAGCTGAAACGACAAAGACAATTGGCACAAGTGCTCTGGCTGCCTTAAACACTGCAATCTCAACATATTCTTCTGTCGATGAGAACTCTGAGGATGCCCTTAACACAGCTATTGATGCACTTACTAATGCCAATAATGCAGCAGAAACATCAATTGCCAGTTATGAGGTAATTGCAAATGGAACCATAGCAACTAACGTCCTTGGCAAGTGGGCCATTTCTACCACAGCTGGTGGGTTGGCCGTCAACACATGGTCAACTGAAGGTGATACAGACGGTTCAAAAATGACCAAACCGTTCATTCAGGATTGGGTAGGGAGTGGTACTCCTCTTGGTGCTGGTAAGCTTTATTATCGCCTTGAGGGTCTGAATCCTGGCGAGAAGTATTCCGTATCTGCACTTGTCCGCGTGCTTGACGAGAGCGGTGCCGCCGTTTCTGGTGCTACGTTCTACGTGAACAGTGAGACCAAGGATATCGCTGCCAATGGCTCAGCATGCACTAACGGTATAGCAGGTACAATGAACCTGGCTGCTGAAGTTGATGCTAACGGCGTTCTTGAGATTGGTATTGAAAGTGCAAACGATGCCACCTTCAACTGGATGGCCATTAAGAACGTTACCATTGCAGAATATGCTGGTGTCAAAGTCTCTGACATTGAGCTGAACCAGACTTCAGCTGATCTGACAATGGGTGATATGCTGACGCTTGCAGCCACCGTCACTCCCGATAACGCCGATGACAAGACCTTCACATGGTCTTCTTCAGACGAAACTGTTGCAACTGTCACAGCAGCAGGCATTGTATCAGCAATTGGTGAAGGAAGTGCTACCATCACAGCAACAGCCAACGATGGCTCGGACGTTTCTGCATCTTGTACGGTAAACGTTGCCAGTGCATCTGCTCCTTCATTCTACAGCGAGATTGCTGCAGGTGATTTCTATATTATGAATGCTGCTACTGGAAAGTTCCTTGGTGGTGCCAATGACTGGGGCACACATGCTTCCATTATTAACCACGGTATTCCTTTTACCGTGGCAGTTGCCGACGGTAAATACACACTCGATTCTCACACTTATAATAACAGCACAGACCATTTCTTTAATGGTAGCTATGTAGACCAGCCTTCTACAAAGTTGGATATTGTTGCTTTGGGTGATGGGAAGTATAGCATTTCAACTGGAGAAAATGCTTTCGTGACAGCTTTGGCTGGTAACACCAAAGTAGAAAGCAATGCTGCCAATGCTAATAGCACGTTTGCTCAGTGGTATTTCCTTTCCAAGACAGATCGTGACAACATGCTGGAAGCTGCTACTGAAGATAATCCTGCCGATGCCACCTATTATATTAAAGAGGCCAATATTAGCCGTAATCTGAGAGTAAGTTACAACAAATCAGGCTGGACTAATATTGCCTATGGTGAAGACAAGAACCAAGACAGAGGCAATTACAATGCTCAGGTTTGGAATGGAACTGTTGACGTTTACCAAACAATTGAGAATTTGCCCAATGGTACTTATACGCTAAAGATGCAGGGCTTTTCTTCGGGTACAGACGTGAAACTCTATGCTAATAGTGAGGAAATAGCCGTATTGGCACAGCCTGACGGCATTAGCACACAGAGTGCTGCCGCTGCTGCATTCAGCAATGGTGAATATGTAAACACCCTCAGCGTGACCGTTACAGACCACACTATGAAGATTGGCCTTAAAGGCGACTGTACTAATAAAAAGTGGCTCTGCTATGACAATTTTGAACTGTATATGACCGAATACGCAACTGACCCACTGGCTTCAGAAAGTGATTTGCAGAACTTGGCCGACGCTATTGCTGCTGCAGAAGCTAAATTTGGCTTCGAGGAAGGCGAATATGCCCCCTATAATAATATTGAAGCTTGTCAGGCTATAGCTGCTGCTAAGGCTGCCAATGTCGAGGGTGCCTTCAAGAGCGTTATTGATGCTGCTATAAATTCATTGAATGATATTAGTTGGACACCTAACACTTCTGAGGTGAATGCCATCTACTGGACTACATACGGTGAGGATGCTGCAAAAGACGCATCAGGCCGCATATTTGCAACTGGCTGGGGGCTTGAGGGTGGCACTGATGCCTACAATGTTCGCATCCAAAATGATGTAACTAACAATCCTGGCTTGGCTGCTGTTGAGAATAATACGGCAGTGTTTGGTAAGTTTGATATGACTTATGGCGAAACTACAGGTTACACCATGCCTCTGAAGGCAAACAAAATTTATAAGTTGAACTTCAAGTACGGAGGCTGGACTGAGCCATCTAATACGACTGTAAAGATGATTGCTCCGGATAAAAGTGAGCTTGTTATCGATGCTACTATGATTGTGCCTGGTGGCTCTCAAAATGGTAATTCTGATATAAACAACTGGTGGGAATGGACTGGCTATTTCGTTGCCCCAACCACAGGTAACTATGTATTGAAGTTTAAGAATAATGAGAATGGCCAGCACCAAAAAGTTATTGGCAACATGTCCTTATTATCTGCTACTGAAATTGAGTTTGCCGATGCTACGCTGCCAAAGTACGCTCCCGGCACCTATCCCTCTGTGAAGATTAACCGTGAGTTCAGTTCTGAAAAGTGGTCAACCGCTGTCTATCCGTTCGCTGTTAGTGACGGCAACATTGCTGTGTTGGAGAGTTATGATGCTGCCAGCGGCACATTGGCCTTTGAGTCGGCTGCCACCAGCGAAGCCAACGTACCGTTCCTGCTGAAGAACGACGGTGTAATCACGCTAAGCGATGTTGAAGTAACAGCCGCTGCTGCTACCGATGCTACGGCTGGCAATGCTTCGCTGAAGGGTGTCTACGCTGTTACTGAGGTTGACAACAGTGCTATTAACTACGTGCTGAGCAACAACACAATCTACAAAGTGGGTGCCAATAAAGCTACAGTCAATCCTTACCGTGCTTACATCCAGCTGGCAGAGACTGCAGGTGCTGCTCGCGAACTGACCTTCACCGTCGACGGCGAGGCTACGGCCATCGAGGGCATTGCTGCCGAAAAGGCTATGAGTGGCGAGATCTACAACCTGAACGGCCAGCGCGTGAAGACCGCCAAGAAGGGTATCTACGTGGTGAACGGCAAGGCCGTCATCGTAAAGTAAAATTGAATTGGTTTTATCAATAAAAAACAGAAAATGACTATGAAGAAATATTTGAAGCCAGACGTCGAGGTGATGGACGTGGAGTTAGAGTCACTGCTCGAAGCCTCGATAACAGAAATAACAGGACTCGAAGACGTAACGCCAGCCACAGAAGAATTCCCCGGTGGCCCCACTGACTCGCGCTCGATCTTCTTGTTCAACGAAGACTAATCCGTACAACGGTGACTTGTGCTTTACAGCCTGGTCATCAACATAACTCGCAGGTGCGCCGCCCACGGACGGCGCACCTGCTTTTGCTTTATTTTCCGCCAAACATTTGGCGCTTCAGTTTTTTCTTCGTAACTTTGCGGGCGTAATTACATAAAGCCATGGTAACAGTAGCAAACCCCATTTATGACATCGTATTCAAATACCTGATGGAAGACGAGCGCATAGCACGTACCATCCTGTCGGCCCTGCTGAAGATGGATGTGGTGCATGTGAAGTTACGACCCCACGAGTATGCCAATGTCAAGCGCGACACGCTCTCGGTGTTCCGCATCGACTTTGGAGCCACCGTCCGACAAGCCGACGGGTCAGAGCAGCTGATACTGGTGGAACTGCAGAAGACGTGGCTGCCTACGGAGACGCTGCGCTTCCGCCAGTACTTGGGCGTGCAGTACCAGAACCCGGCGAATGTAGTGGGTGAAGGCCGGGACACCCATGCCCTACCCTTGGTGGCCATCTATCTGCTCGGTCACAATGTGGGTGACATCGAGGAGCCGGTGCTCTACGTCCAGCACGAGACTTACGACTACGAGGGACGGCGCGTGACGAAAGGACTGCCCGACCCGTTCGTGGACAGTCTGACGCACAACAGCATCATCGTGCAGATTCCCCGCCTGCACGGTCAGGTGAATACCCGCTTGGACAAGGTGCTGAGCATCTTCGACCAGACTTACAAGAGCAAGGACAACCAGCAGGTGCTGAACATCGATGACAGCATCTATGCCGGTGATGCCGAGATGGAGCACATCATACACCGGCTGCTGATGGCCGCCACCGACGCCAACGTGCGCCAGGACATGAACGTGGAGGACGAGTACTTCTCCATCATCGAGAAGCGCGACACCGAGATCATGATGCGCGACCGTCAATTGGCGGAGCAGAGTGTGCAGCTGGCAGAGAAGAATGTGCAGCTGGCAGAGAAGGATGTGCAACTGCAGGAACTAATGCGCAACTCCATCAGGATGCTCCTGAAAGCGAAGATGGAGCCAGAGGCCATTGCCACCAGCTTAGGCATTGACCTGGAAAAGGTTTTGAGGGAATTGGAGTAAAGTAATCTTTTTATCCGTCACATCCGTCACCTTGTGATAACCTGCTGACAGTCTGCTGCTTACGGTGGTGATGGATAGAGTGACGGGTGACGGATACCTCTTTGCTGTGGCCGCACGACTGTTCACCAGCCGTGAACAAAGATTCACTGGCCGTGAATAATCTCATGACTTGCTGTATCTCGCAGGAGGAAGACATGCCAGAGTGGCATCCGTCACCCGTCACCACTATCCGTCACCCCGTAAACGGCTGACTATTAGAACGATTCAGCCAAGTGACGGATGTGACGGATAAAAAACAGATACTGTGTGTGGTGATAGAGGGACTAAAGAATGCTACGAAAGCGGCGTGCTCAGTCTAAGGGATGATGGGGTCGCCCATGGCCGATGCCTCGGCATCCTTGTCGTCGAGCTTGAAGAGCATGAACTGCGGAGCCTCCTCCGTGCAGGGAGCCCAGCCCAGGGAGTCGGTGTCCTTGCCGTTGGGGTCGCTGTACTTGGCGAAGTTGGTCCAGGCGGTGAGCATCTTCTCAGCGAGGTCCCAGTCGCCCTGCGTCCAGGGGCGCCAGCAGTGCTTCAGACTCTTGAAGACAAACCAGAGGTCGCTCGAGTGGAAGGCACCCTTCAGTCGGGCGGTCACCTCGGGATGGCTGCCGTCGTCGGGCAGGGGTCGCGCAAACTCGTAGGCCCAGGCCTTGCCCTGCTGCTGCTGGCGCACCTTGCAGAACTCGGCAATGCCTGCCGACATCGAGCCCATGTCGTTCAGGGTGTAGCCTATCATATAAGGTACGTCGGCAATGGAGCCGGCACGGGTGGCCTCGTCGAACGACTTCAGCGAGACGTAGCCGTCGACGATGGGGCGCTGCATCAGGAAGACATCGTTCCCCGTCACCA
>JAEEGG010002609.1_pt1 | contig 46212 bp, 28 predicted proteins | sample 9134161 | NCBI WGS metagenome assembly JAEEGG01 (sample SAMN16246543, study PRJNA631951) | gut metagenome | biome: gut microbiome; feature: rumen; material: CR-attached | host: Bos | place: Iran: Karaj | collected 2018-10 | reverse complement strand
TGATGGTCAGCGATGACAGATGTTTGTTGGAAGCGTAAATGGTATCATTGCCTACGACGACTTCCGGTCCTATGGCGTCGAGGATGCCCTTAGCATAGACGGGATATTCCGCCTGTGCACTTAGAGCTATTTCTCTCTGGGCAGCATATAGCTTCTGGTCGTTGGGGTCAACCCAGGTGCAATTTGTTGCAAGATGCGTATTTTCCGTGATTGGATACGCTGTACCTTCACCACTTACTATGGTGACACTACCCGTAGCTGAACAATGGTCGATAACGCCATTACCCATTACCCATACAGCAATGCCGGCAATGTCAGAACCCTTTGGATTGGGTAACCTTTTGATAATACCGTTGAAATGGCAGTCGCTGATGGTGCCCCAGTTTACCAGGGCTATACCTCCGCCGCCTTTATACACGATGATGTCGCCCTTCACCCGCAGATGCTTCAGTGAAGCCCCTTCATTAATTTTATTAAAGAGCGAACTATTACCATTGTAGGTGACGGTATGACCACCTCCGTCAATGTTTCCGTGAACGTGGTAACCGTTTGGAGTTATAGAACCAATGTCAATGTCCTGCGTCAGATAGATATCAGCTTTCTTGCTTATGTAGGCTTTAAATTCTTCCTTGTTGCTGATGTGATATTTTGGTTTTGCATAGGTATTGCTATATGTAACTATATCATTTATCAAGTTACCAAACACCACACCATGATTGCTGATGAATACCGGTACGTTGTCCGTGCCTAAGGTTTGACGCCATACCACGTTTTCAGTCTTCTCACCGTTAAGCAGATAGCACACCTCGCCGCTGCTAAATTGTTTTGCAGTCATGTTTGGTTTAGAATCCGTAATCGTGGCGCCTGACTCCCTGAATATATAATTTCCGTCCGTATAGCATCGTTCGATACGAGTGCCTTTCTTCGTATCACTACAGATATCTGCAGCTCTGGTAGCCGAGACCTTGTTGTTGAAGGTGAAGCAGTTTTTGATGACGGCTTGATCGAACATGTCGGAAACAATAGCTCCAGCAACGCCTTGTCCATAATAGCCTTGAATACCATTGTTCGTTACCGTGCATCCCTTGACATAACAGTAGGAGATTTCTCCGTTGCCGGTGAGACGAGCGGCGATACCACCTGAACGACCGTCAACTTTCTCGTAATTGATGGCCATGTTCTCCACGCCCAGGCGGGTAACGGTACCTGTGACGACACCGAAGACACCTGCATAGGTTGGGGCACTGATTGTACCATTCTTGATGACGTATCCGCAGCCGTCGTAGTGTCCTGCAAAGCCGGGATTGCCCAGAGGGATGAGGGTTGCACCCTCCAGGTCAATGTTGTCAGTCTGCTGGATCCAAATATTGGTGTTTTGGGTCTTCTCGATATATTCCTGGATGGTTGCCAGGTCTGCAGCATAGGTTACCTTGAACGGATTATCTTGGGTACCCAATCCGAGCTGATTGATATTAGACATGACCGTGGCCTTGAGTTTCAGACCCTTGAAGTTGTTCTGACCATCAGAATAAAATTCGATGGTTATCTCATCATTTGTACTCAGGAGTCGGCCTATGTTCTTCTCGGTGCCATCCGTCGCACTGACAAAGACGGGGCCAAAACCATCGACGTAGGTGGATTGGTCATTGGACATCATCGTACCGTTAAGGCCACCGTCACGTACTATCATGTAGTCGTGTCTCTGGCCACCGGCGCCGAGTGCCTCTGTAGCAATGGTGCCAGTGAGGTAAATGATGCTCCCCTCGTCTGGTGCTTTCAGCACGAGTTTTCCACTGTAGCTAGTGCCGTAGGGGGTGTCTTTGCCGCCGGCGTCATAGATGTTGAAGTAGGATTTACCTTCTGGCAGCGTCACGGTGAGTTCACCCTCGGAAGGTACCATCAGATCCCACTCGGCATAGAGATCCGTGGCTCCGGACACCAAGATCTCGCTCGTTTTATCATAGTGCGTACTATCGCCGTTGGGTTTGGCGTTCCAACCGGCAAAATAATAATTGTTTCGCACCGGGATGTTGTTTCCGAGATAGTAGCCGGGGACATAATATCTGTCGTCAGCCTGGAACACATTCACCACAGTCGGATTAATATCATTCCCCTTGTCATCCTTATAATTAGGCCAGAGCGTGAGGGTAACGATGTAAGGCACGCTGTTAGCGTACATGGTCTGTGTTCCCTCGGTGAACTTGTAAACCTTGCCATTGTCATTGGCTTTGAGTACGGGGACGAGGTCAGTCTTAATGGCCTGATACCAGACGGGGGCTTCATTTGTCCCATAATAATTCACCGAGTTGTTGAGCAGGTAAGTCATTTCGCCCGTCTTGAAGCGGAGGTCGTCGACGTTCTTTTCGGAATTAGTGATGTTGCTGGCACCGCCTTGATCGTCGGCACACAGCGAGGCGCCGTCGGTAAAGACGCGTGAGGCCGCGGCGTCACTGCCTATGTAGCCTGCGATGTAGCCGTAGTGCTTTTGATCATCCTTGGTTTCTCCCAAGACGGTATTCTTGTAGCCGTAGCTGTTTCCGATGTGAGACTGGTCAGCCAGTTCGCCCACCAAGGCTCCCACGACAACGTTTGTCTTATAATTGTAGCTGACTGTGCATCCTGCGGCATAGCAGTTGAGCAACTGGCCGCTGCCCGTCATCTTGCCCGCAAAGGCTCCCACACGGTTGATGTTATTCGCATTTGCATCGACCGTAAACGTAGAGTTCCCGATGCCGAGACGCTCGACGGTACCGATGATGTTGTTGAAGAGACCTATTGATTTGGGCGCTGTGTCGTAGACATTCAACCTGGTGATGCCTGTGCATTCGGAGATGCTCCAGTTGCTGATGACATGACCACCGCCGTCATAGTGACCTGTGAAGCCGCTGGTGCCAACCCCGATGGGAGCGAAAGACTCCGCCTCCTTCAAATCGATGTCGGCAGTCTGTTTGACATAGAAATTGCTATAGCTCATGGCTTCGAAGGTTTCGCTGATGTTCTTCAGGTCTGCAGCGCTTTCCACCCGATATGGATCCCCCTGTGTGCCAGAACCTTTGTTGCCGATGCTTCGGTAGTCGTTCGTGTATTTCCCGCTGCGTTTGAATACTATGGCATGGTCGGGCGACAACACAGGCGTGGGGTCGGCATTGCGGGGGTCGTTTTCTCCAAGGGATATGTTCTGGAACCACGCGGGGGACAGGTTATCTCCTTCTGGACTGTTATTCAGCAAATAGGTGTACGTGCCGTTGGTTAACTGGCTATTGTCGATGAGCTCGCAATCCACCGTAGTTGCATAGGAGCTCCCACTAACCAGCGCACTTCCGTCGGTATAGCATCGTACGAGACTGTTACCAATCTCCGTGTCGCTACAGATAGATGCGGTTCTGCTTGCTTGGAGCGTGGTATTGATAACCAGGCAGTTTTTGATGACACCCTGGTCGAACATATCGGCCACAATGCCTCCCACAACACCGCCATGCTGCCCATCGTTACTTATCGTGCAACCCTTGACGAGGCAATTGGAAATGACACCATTGCCAGTGACACGTGCGGTGATACCGCCTGCCCGCATACCGTCTTTCGTGAATTTGACAGTTGTGTTCTCCAAGCAGAGACGAGTCACAGTTCCAGAAACGACACCGAAGATACCTGCTATGCCATCGATTGCTATACTACCATTGCGGATGGTATGTCCACCACCGTCGTAGATACCACGGAAAGCGTTTGAAGTTCCAATAGGTGTCAACCCTCCACCATTCAAGTCGAAGTCGGCAGTCTGGAGGAAATGCATGCCGGTAGAGTTATTGCCGGCATTAACGAAAGCGGCCAACACATTAAAGTTGCCCACGCTTTGGATGAGGAAGGGTTCCTCGGCAGTGCCCTGTCCCGTGAGCTGGTTAAAGAGGTCGCCGCTGGGGGCGTTGGTATAGGTCTGGCCATCTTTGTACACACGATTATGTTGTCTATCAAGCACGGGATAGAGATCAGAATCTATGTTCTGGTGCCAAGGACCGCCATGTGATGCCTGATCGTTCAACAGCCAGGTAATTTCGCCGTTTCCCAAACGCTCATAAGAGACCTTTTCCTCGCTATTCGTAGCCAGAGAATAACCGTTGTAGGTCAATGGACCACTGGTAAAGCACTTGTCCACCTGGCAGTCTTTGCTAATCGTACTGACAATACCGCCGCAACGATTGTTGAGGTCACTTCTGGACTCCAGACAATGGCTCATGATGGATGCATTGGTCATCGAGCCCACCAATCCACCGGCATAGTAGGCCCTAATTTTGTTACCGGCAGCATAGCAGTTGCGTATTTCTGCCGTCGTGGACTGGTCGATGTCAGATCTTAGGAGTATACCTGCTATGGCGCCACCGCGTGTTCTTTCATCGACAGAAGTCTGGAGATCACACCCCTCGACTCCTAAGTTGTGGATAGAACCCGACACCTTGCCAAAGATGCCATTGTAAGGCAACTCGGTGCCGCTATTCTTGGCATTGATAATGCGGTAGCCGTCACCATCATAGTCGCCCTCAAAGACCTGGATATAGCCAATGGGCCCCCATTGATTTGCCATGCCGCGATGGGCCAGGATAACCTCAGCATTGATATCTCCCTCCTGCTTGAAATAGACACCGCGGGTGTTACCGCCTTGATTCACATAGTCGGCCAAATCTAACAGTCCGTCATCCTTGATGATGAAGGGATCGCTCTTGGTTCCAGTACCATCGGGGAAAATGGGTTTATAGTTCTGCCACACGCCATAAAGGTTGGTGGGACTGTTGGCATTGGGAGAACGATGTATATACTTTACGTCGTTAGCAGCCTGCGAATCGCCTGTGCAGGCATTGCTCGTGTACCATTTTGTCACATACTTATCGGCTTTGATGAGTCCCAGCTTATAGGTCGTCGGAATGGTGACAGGGATATTGGCGTTACTCTTATTACACTGATAAGTAATCGTCGCATGATCCACAACCGTGCTACTGGGGCTGTTCATCACATTAAACTTCAGGATATGCTCGTTGTCAGTAGGATCTTCATTGATACTGGCACCACCTCTGTCGCCGCCGTTACCGCCTGATGCGGGTCTACATTTATTATCATATTGCCAACCACGGCTTCCATAATTACTTCCATTAAGATACTGATCTTGTCCTTTTGTGGGAGTATACATTGCTTCTCCGCCATCGCCTGCTGTTGTATTATCAGATGCGACACCACCTTTTCCACCATATGCGCCAGCCCAGAATACGCCAAAGTTGCTATAATCTTCAGAGCCTCTGGAGCCGCCACCGCCGCCGCCGCCGCCGCCGCCGCCGGTACCGATATTAGCTGCTAAGCCGCCCTTGGCACCGCCGCCGCCACCGCCGCCACCTGCAGCAATACAATTATGACCCCATTTATCTATGAAATACCAGGAACCGCCACTTCCTCCATTGCCATTCGTTCCGGCGGCACCACCATGGGCATCCACATCAAGGCCGAATGTGTTATCAACATAGAGCGTACCCATGGCGAGAGCAGCAGCACCAGCACCACCATTCCCACCAGGTTTCCCGGAATGTTGACTTTCTTTATAAAAGTCATCCTCATTTGTAACATCACTACCATAATACGAACGGCTATCACCACCTGCACCGCCATTTCCTCCTTTAGTACCGATACCTGCACCGGCTCCTCCACCGCCGGCTCCTCCATAACCTCCTAATCCTGGGTAGAGGTGATCGTCGTCTTTGTACGCATTTTTACCCTCGTTTCCATTTTCGCCATTGGCAGCGTTGCCGCCTGTGGCTTTCACCTTGCCTTTACCCATCAGGTAGAGCGTGCTACCTGAAGGCAGTTCAATGCCTGCACCGGCACCCGTCTGACCATCAGCATGACCGCCACGAGCTGTAAGTGTGACACCATGGCGGATATAAAGATATACAGTCGCACCAGCAGCTATGGTCAGACCGCTGCCGGTAGCGCCATTGGAAAAAGTCACATTCTGATCAACATAGTAATGTCCCGTATAAAGGGTATGGCCTGAAGAACTTCCCTCCGACAAAATACTCCAACCATCAATTCCCTGTGGTTTAATATTTGGCACTGCCTGACCGCCGACTATTTCCCACGAACCAGCCTTATCAGTGTTCATGATGTTAACAACCTCGCTCTGGTCGGACTTGTTATAATAGGTCATAGACGTCCAACCGTGATGGGTCACGAGGGCAGAACTCTTACCGTTGCCCCACCAGGCATTCCAACTACCTGTGGATGCATTATAGTCGATGCAGAATAATTTATAATGGGTATTCTTGAAGTTGCTCTGGTCACAGATACGGTGGAAGGTCCAACCGCCTCCATTACACCATCCGACAATGGAACCTGCATACGAATCACTTTCTTTTCCATTGGTTTCAAGACTGCCATCAAAACGACAGTCATTCATATACACACTTGCATAATCTGAATGACCTATGATGCCTCCGGCGTGGGTCGCGTTTGATGCTTTCACATCTGTTGATACCCACACACGGTTAACAGTAACGGTAGGGGAACCTAAAACTTTACCAATCAGTCCTGCGGAATGGATACCGCCAGTGATGGTGCCCTTCACGTGCAGGTTCTTGATGGTCGCATCTTTTACATAGCAGAAAAGCGCACAAGGCTGACCGTCATTGCGCCAAATGTTAGTAGTTGTTATCGTATGACCATTACCGTCGAAAGTACCACAATAGGGATTGTTTTCGTAAACTCCAATACCACCGCCCGTGGTGATGTCGGCCTCCAAACGGGCATCAACCCTATTACCATTGGCTTGTCCTACAGCATTACGGAACGCAAGCCAGTCATTCTCGTTACGGATGACATAGTCTTGAGCCGCAGCCTTTTCAATGCATAACGTGCTGCCGAGGCTGAGCAGCATAACCAGTGCTAAAAATATCTTTTTCATCGCTTAATCATTTTTCGTCCGTTTTGCAGAATAATACCCTTATACGACGCGTTGACGCGCTGTCCGCTGAGGTTGAACGTTGGACGTTGAACGTTGAACGTTGAACGTTGAACGTTGGCGTCAATATCTTGAATTCCGGTTGCTTCATCTGCTAACTGGAAGAACTCTACGAAGACACGATCGCCTAACAGGGGAAGGAGCTCGTAGGTCTTGGCATTGATGAGCGTGATGCAATAGCTCATGGGTGACGTGCTACGGGTATCGTCGGTCTTGGCATAAAGGAACGACTGGTCGTAGTAGTTGTCGTTGAACAGCATGCAGCCGTATTCTGCCAAATCAGCATAGCGCTCAGGAGCCGGCAGCTGCCAGATGTCGAGACGGTCGTCGAACGAGGCACACCAGTAGTGCGGTATGTCGAAGTCGTCCTCATCATAGCCCTCGCCCTCAATATTCTCCTCTTCCTCCATCATCTTCGTGAGGAGCTCCTCAAGTTCTGCTCCAGTCTTCTCGTCCACCAACGGCGTGGCATCGGAACGCTTGGCACGTACCAACAGGGGGAGTGCTGGCGGGAGTTCCATGTAACCGTCGGCCAGCAGATAAACGAGCGACACGGCATTGAGCGGCGTGTCCGTATTTTCGGCAAGCACCTCGCCATTGATATCGACCAGATAGGCGATGTCGTAGTAGTCGAGCATACGTTCGGTGATGCTCTGCGGTTCGCGCGGGTCGAGGAAGACAGGCTGCCAGCCGTCGGAAACGGCCTCAGAGAGGCGTCGTGGAGCACTGGCATGCGTGGCGGGTTTAGCATTGGCTATCTTCGCCCACTGGGTCTGTCCGTACTTGACGGTCTTCTTGGAATGAGTGCTGTAGAACTGCAGGTAGAAGCGGTTAGGCTGAATGGTGGTGTAGCCGTCGGGAAGGACGAATTCCCCCTCTGTTCCCAGAGCGCCATTCCATGCGTACATGAGCTCGTTGCTGACGATATTGGCAGGAATGGTGTCGTAGGCGGCAAAGAAGTTGCCGACATCTAAGGCAGACGCATAGCGTGCGACGCGATGGTCGCTGGTAGCCTGGATGGTGATGGGGCTGCCGTCGGCGTTGCTCAGCACGTAGGTCCTTTCCTCACCATCGCTGCCATTGTTCATCAGCCAGGGCTTGTTGAACGTATAGTCGACGGGCTGCGGACTGTTGCTGAGGGTCAGCGTGTGGACCGGTCCGGGCTTTGGCTGGTTGTCCTCTTTTATCACCTCACGGTAGGTGAACGTGCCGTTGCCGGCAATCTGAGTGAATGCAAACGGCAGTACCCACTCGTCGTAGAGCTTCGTGGCCTTACGCTTGTAGATAACGCGATTGACCTTGACGTCGCTGGTGCAGACGAACGGCTCGCCATCGGTGATGGTGAGTTCGGCCAGCGTCTGGCCATGGGTCACCGTCTGGCTCTTGTTGCCTGTGACGATGCGGGCGTCAATTCGGTCGAGGATGCCCTGTGCATAGACAGGATATTCGTTGAGCTTGCCCTGTGCCTTCTGACGCTCGTCGGCTGACGCATTTTGCTCGTTAATCCAGATGCAGTTGGTGACTTTCGACGTGCCGCTGAAAGCGTACAGCGGATTCTTGTTGACAACGCCCTGATTGCCCGTGTTGGTCAGTACGCCCGTGGCAGAGCAGTGGTCTATCTGGCCATTGCCTGAATTCTTATAGATAAGGGCTCCAATACGGCGCTTAAGAGGCATATCTGTACCAGCAATACCAGCAAGTCTCTTGATTTCGCCACAGAAATGACAGTTGCGGATGGTTCCCTGGTTATCGTAGGCGATGCCGCCACAGTTCTTGGTGGTTACTATGGTGCCGGCCACACGCAGTCCTTCGAGCTCTGCTCCCGGTGCTATTTGGGCGAACAGTCCTACGGCGGTACCCTCGTCGTGGAACCTGATGGTGTGACCGCGGCCATGGAAGGTGCCTTTCAGCGTGATGGCCCTTTCCTTGTCCCAGTTATTCAGGTCAATATCCCTGGCCAGGTAGTAGAGGCCGGCCTGATTGTGGATGCCGGCAAACTGGCTGGCGGTATAGATATACTGGCCTGCCTGGATTTTGGCGGAAATCAGGACTTCATGGTCTGGCATGGTAAAGGAGAAGGTATAGACGTTCTCGGTATTGTCGGTGAACGGGCACTGGAAGGCGTCGCTTCCGTCAGGTGCCGAAATGGTGATGCTCTCCAGATGGTTGTTGCCATCCACCCTCACGATTGCGGTGACCAGGGTGCCGGCATTGGCGGCCTCTGGTGAGAGTTGCTGCAGTGTGACGTTGGCAGTCTCGGCGAACGTGATGGCATGGCCGCCCACGTACTTGCTCTTGAGGCTGGCAATATAGACGTAGTAGTCCTTGGGGGCCTGATAGATTACGTCGGTCATACCGGCAGGCGTCTTCGCTGTTACGCCCAGGCAGAGTTCGCCTCTGGAATTGCCCGGATTGGGAACATAGTAATTGCGCTCAATGGTGACGCTGTCCTGGTCGTTGCATATCATATAGGCTTGTCCGTCGCCAGCGACAAACATGCCACTGAAGACGTTATCCCTGATGACGGCATGTTTTCCCTGACGGGCCACGCCATAGACCATCGGGGCATCTAAGCCGTCGCAGAGGACGTGGCAGTAGGCGATGGTGCCTCCCTCATCAGTGGAGCTGTTGTGTCCGGCAATACCGCAGGCGAAGGAAGCCGTTCGCTCGTTTTTCACGGAGCCGCTTACCTCGCAGTCTTCGATGACACCCTTGTTAAACCTGCAGATGCCACCTATATTGTCTTCACTTTCAGCTCCAATTTTTACTCCCTTCAAATTTGCGGTGACATAGAGATGGCGAACGGAGCCTTTTGTCTCGATGGTGTGAAAGAGGCTGCAATTGCCTCCGTAGGTGATACGGTGGCCGTTACCGTCGAAATCACCCATGAGTTCAATTTCTTTCTTGTTCCATTCGTTACCCAGGTTAAGATTGGTATCGAGGCGGAACGTTCCACACTGCTTTGAGAGACTATCTAACTGCTGCGCAGTAGTAATGGGTACGATAAACTCGCCTTTCAACGTGATGTAAGGGGTTGGCATGACAAAGGAATAGGTGCCTGCACCGGTGTTCTTATCCACCTTCACCTCCTGGAACTGCACGACGTTGGCAGGGATGGTCCTGATTTGCTTTAACTGGCAACCGGCTTTGGGCTTGACCGTGACAACGACGGTTTCACCCGTCTTCACAAACTCTTTATCGACCTCGATCTCGCCGCCGATATAGCTTGTGAGCATCACTTTCTGTTTTTCAACAGTCGGAGTAACATCGAGGTTGTCGTCGTCTTTTCTGACGTAGCGGAAGACGGTCTCATTGGTAGCCATGTTAATAGAGCAGGGCTCCAGGATTTCAGGTTCATCATCAGGCAAGTCTACATATCCACGACGAGGAGCACTTCCAGTGTTCCCCTCGGCAGGAACATCGATTGACACCTGTTTGATGCAATATCCATCATCAGCCTTTGCTTTGATGATGATGACATCACCTTTTATCGCCTTGATAGTGGTACCCTGTTCATCAGTGGCTGTATTGATCAGCGTCAGGGTGGCATGCTCTTTATTGACGATGCGCATTGTGCTTTCCTCGCCCGACGGCGTATATTCGATGGTGGCGTCGGTTTTGCCCATCTTGAAGACAAGCACGTGTTCGTTCTTGATGGACTTGCCATCCGTGGGAAGCAGCAGGCAGAGGTTGTCAAACGCCGGACCTTCATAGCTGCGCTTATTAATGTCTTCGGCCTGGCCTTCTACCAACATCTTCACCTTGGTGGCTGTGCTATCGATGGTGAGGAGCTTACACTCGGTAACCCAGTCCTTCACCTTTCCGGGAAGGTCGGCAACAGCCTGAGTCTCAGACTTGCCATTACCCACGGATACGATACTGACCTTTGCCAGACGGGAACCGTAGGGCATGATGCTGGCAATGGCTCCAATCTTCAATTTGTTATTTTCCCAGGCACTGGCGGGGAAGGTGTATTTGCTGAGGTCCACAGTCTGCTCCATGCTGTTGACTCCGCTAGTGCGCCAAAATTTATTGCCTTCGGAATCGGTAAAGGTCTTGACGGGAAGTTGCTCGCCGTCGTTTTTGGAGGTATCTGTCCAGCTATTCATGCTCTCGTCAGCATAGCTGTTCTTCAGCACATTGTGGTACACCACCGTATTGCTCGCGCCCGTTGCAGTGTAACTGACACTGAAGGTATCAGGCATCAGGAACACCACAGGAACTTCTTGCCCCTCGCGTGCCACGCCAGGGTAGCCGGGAATCATCTCGGGAACGAAGGCCTTGACGCGATTGGATTTCTTGGTGTCATTGACACTGAAAGAATGTACTTCCTCAACACTATACTTGACCGTGACTTTCTCCATATTCATCTTGAAGCGATAAACGGTCTTCCAGCCGCCGCCTTCAAGACGCTCCGTGCTCACAAGCCACGATGACTTGCAGCCCGTGATGGTTACATTGGCAGGGATGTAGCCCTTATCTGTCACCAGCGTAAGATCGACCTCTTCGCGTCCCTTCGGAGTGTTATTGCTCAAAGTGGCCTGAATGTGGTCCAACTTATTGGGCAAAACAACTTCATAATTCTTCTTGCCGAAGATGGGAGTGACATGTACGGTCTTGTTCGTGTTTGGCAACGTGATCTTCACGGTATCCGCACTTTTTATGACAAGGCTCGGATTGATATTGGTGACTTCGACATCCACCAGCTCGTGAGTTTTTTTATGATCGTCGCCCAATACGGGAATCAAGACGATTTGCATGTTAGGCAAATTCTTTACCACAGCAATGTTGTCTTCTTCGTAGGCTAAACCATACAGCGGCTTTAACTTGTCAGAAGCATATTTATACTGATGGATAATCAGCGAATCCAAGGGGGCAAAGAATGCCCACACCTCGACGTCGCCATCGGGCATAGTGAACTCGAAGTTCTGTGTCTTGTTGCCACGATCATCCGGATATGAACTCGTGTTTCTGGCCGTTTTGGTCACACCAAGTCCGCCGTTGGCGTTTCGTTTGGCATAGAACAGGCCTCTCGACAAGCCATAGCCACTTTCAGGGTTGACATCGACCTTCGCCGTACCGCCGGCAGCACAAGTCTGGGGATTAATACTCACTCCCCCATGCTCCATGGGGTAGTGAGTACTTTTCAATATATTATAATTTTGTGCCCATACACCGACAGAGATAAACAACATCAGTGCCGTCAATAATCTAGATGTTTTCATATCGTTCAAAGTTCAATGTTCAACGCTTAATGTTCAATGTTCAACGTTCAACGTTCAATTTCTCTTCAGGTACTTCTTCCCCTGATAGATATAGAGTCCTTTGGGAAGACCGCTGAACGGATCACGCATGTCAGTCACCTTGCGCACCACACGGCCATGCATGTCGTAGACGTTATAATCCGTATGCTTCTGCAATGACGGCTTTTCCGCTGTGGGTACCTTGATAGCCGTAGGATACGGATTGGGCTCCCCAGCACCGAGATACTCATAATACAGATAGGGACGCAGATTTTCTCCAGGCTTTTTCTCATCTTCCGGTCCGTAAGCCACAGCCTGCACCAGGGCACCTTCGTTATCATAGATGAAGTACATGCCATCTGTCAGGTATGGCTGACCATCAATCTTTTTTTCTGTATAATACTGCAGGACAGACTCGTTGGTGGCATTGAGAATAATGTAATCAGTGGAGGTGACCTCACCAGTGTTGGGGTCTAAATCGTTGGAGATGACAAGGATGGTATTGCTCGCCTCGTCCACATATTCTACAATAGTTTCATCCTCTTTACCTTCATTCGAGTCGTCATGCTTGTACGTAGTACTATATTCCAGACGGATTTCGCCCGTAACATAGTCATGCGAATACACTTCGACGATTGTGGCATCTTGTTCCTCGTCGTATGTGGTACTGATGTTCCATTTAGTCTTTAGGGTGCCATCGATATTTTCCTGATAGGTGATGTTATTTTCGTCCTCGATGATGGTACGCGACACAAGTTCGCGGGAGTTGTCCCAGAGGGAGTGGGCGTATTCGTCGATTTGTTCATTCATTCCAGACCAGTCATCAATCGTCTCTACTACTGGCTTTACCTTTTCAGGTGAGACGAGAAGGTATTCCGACTTTCTGAGAAAGGTCGAATCGGGAGAAAGCATATAAGACTCAAAGCTTAACAGCTCGCCTCCGTCCATGGGTTTGAACAGTTCAAATCCTTCATCAAATTCTTCATCAGAGACAATGCGTGTCACAATGTATGTGCGATCGAAATCCGCATAATCAACGGAATCTTTCTTGATGACTTCCTCAAAGGAAGTGCCTGAGGCGGCAATAGCGTCATCGTCGGAATAGCCGCCGATAATCTCTATCTCCCGTTCCTTCTCACTCAGCTCAATGCCGCCGTCCTCCGAAAGCTCTGACAATTGGACGCGACGCGGTATGGCATTCCACACAGTGGGAATGTCAGGGTTTGGCATGGCCTTAATGTCGGTGTTGACCACCGGAATGGGGTAGGAGTCATTCTGCGACATCATGAAGGTTGTCGAGTCACTTTCTTCATTAAGCAGCTCCAGCATATTGTATGTTGACATCATGTCACGACTGACTAACTTGAGACCATCGGCCTCGCCATGTGTGGTGAAACAGTGGCGGAATGTGGTGGTCGTCAGTTCGTCCGGCTCACCGTCCATGCTGTTGGTGGCAGCACCATAGCTGTTCAGGATGTGTCCGTATGGCAAACCGCATGCCATGGGGTTCCAGTGGCCTGCTGTCCTGATAGGAGATACGGACGCACAATTCTGGAAGGTGACGTGCTGGTCGGCATATCCTACGAGACTTCCGACATAGTTCTGGCCTTCCAATACGCCGAAACTGGCACAGTTGATGATGTCGCAATAGGCCGCATAACCCACGATACCGCCTACGCAGGCTGTACCCTTCATGGTGTTTTCAGCATCGAAGATGAGATTGGCAATGACGGCATGCGACTTGAGCGTTCCCTTAGCTACGCCCACGAGGCCTAAGCAGTCGATGCCCTGGAAGCAGTTGACGATGCCGCGAATACGGTGTCCGTTGCCGTTGATCACACCCTGGAACGGATGTTCGAAGGATCCTAAGGGCAGCATGGTTACTTCATTGCTGAATTTCAGGTCGGCCTTGATGTCAATACCGATGTTACCGGGGATTTGGCCTAACTGCACCATCTCAGCCAGGATACGCATCTCACTAGCATCGTAAACTTCGTACACCGAATGATCTGCATTACTCTTAGGCTTGTGCAGTCCACACACGGTGCATTTGTCGTCCGCGCCAAAAACATGAGATTTGATGCTGTCTTTGCGTTCTATTTCAGAATAGGGACAGTGCTCGCAAATACGCAATTTTCCCATATTGGACAGACAGCTGGTATTGGTTGTAGAACTTTCCTTCAGACTGTGCTCCTTGTATTTAGGAGGGAGATAGATGGTGCTGTCAATGCCACAGACTGCGCATTTAGCCTCTTTTTCACCTCGTTGACCGCATATCGGTTCACGCAATAACCTCGTTTCGCTGAAATCATGGACATGAATATACATGGCGTTGATGCCACCAGCCATGATACAATTTTGTGCAGTATAACTGGCTTCAAGAGTGATATAGTGCTTTCCGGCTTCAAGAGTGATGATATCTGAATTAATGTCAAGTAAGTTCTTACCTTGACTAGTTTTGGCTATCTTATCTTTTTTCGCAGTGAACTTAATTATACGGCTTCTACCGGCCGTCTTACCCTCTTCTACCATTAACTTGATGAAGACGTTGTATTCAAGGGTTGCCATTTTTCCGTTCGGAACAATGACGGAGAATATCATCGTGGCTTTCTTTGTCTGTTCTACGATCGTTAATCCTCCTTTATCCGTCATCTGGAAGCCGTCTATCTCAGGCGTGGAGATGACAATCCCATCACTCGTAGTGCCGCCGTTGAAAAGAAACGGCTTCTTAATCCCGTAGCCAAAACTGCTGATGGAAAGGGAAAACAATAAAACGGTCAAAATATAAAAAAACTTCCTGCCCATATCTCTTTCAATTATCAATTCTCAATTATCAATTGTCAATTCTCAATTATCAATTGTCAATTCTCACTGCTGTGACGCTGCTTCCGGCAACGTGGCATCCGATCCGCTGCCACAGATGGCCTCGAAGACATTCCCCGTCAGTGTTCCCTTGGCGTTGGTACCACAGATACCGCCGGCATAGTCGCGCACACCGCCAACCCATACGTTGCTTTCGGTGGTGCACTTGGAGATGGTGCCCTTGTTGAGTCCACAGATACCGCCGAGGTTCTTGCCCATATCTATCGAGCTCATCACAGAGAATATCACGTGACAGCTGTCAATGGTTCCACTGTTGACACCCGCGATGGCGCCGATATAGTCCCAGCCGCGCATGTTGCATGCAGCCATGCCCACGTTCTTCACGACGCCATCCTTGCCGATAGCACCGAAGAGTCCGCGATAGCCGCAGCCTGCCACGGGTTCTTCTGTCTGGAGCATCGTGATGACGTGACCGCCACCGTCGAAGGTTCCCTCGAATGACGTACTGTCAGTATCACCGATAGGTTGCCACGGCACTTTGACGAAGTCTTCGGCAATCAGGTCGTTGTCAAGACGGAAATGGGTCTTGGGACGGCGGTTGTTGACATAGTCGGCAATCCAGTAGAGGTTGCCGAAGGTCCTGACGACATAGGTGCTGTCGCTACCGGAATACTCCACAGCGGGACGCTCGTAGGGGTGCAGACACTTCTTGTTGGTGCAGAAGCCGTTGTCGTCGTAGCTATGGTCCGTGCCAGGCTCATTAAAGTATACCACATGGTAACACTGGCTGCAGGTATATTTCACGAGGGTGTTTTCGCAGTCCTGTCTCACCACCTCGCGACGCTCCAGCGAATGGGGGAGTTTCTTGATGAATTGGCAGTCGCCGCAGTAAATCATGTGATAGTAATCGTCGACGGGCAACTTCTCCTTGCCAAAGTTCTTGTGCTGCGCCTTAATGACATAGTCACACACCAGACACCGCTGGTTGTGATTTCCCCAGTCAGCGGAATAGGTTGCCCATTTATGCTTCTCCGTAACCTCTTTTCCACACTCCTTACATTTCTTGTAGTGTACTGAGTCGGGGTCGATTTTGCCGGTTTTCTCGGTGTATTGCATCCATGCATCATGGCCATAGGCCTGCTCGAAGTGGTGGGGCTCTTGTATGGTGAGCTTGCAATCGTCAAGGCTGCAATAGTGCTCGTGCTCGAGGATGCTTCCGTTGGGCAATTTCCTGTACTGCGATTTGTGATTATGCCAGGTGAAGAGGAAGTAGCGTCCACCACCGGCATGACCGCCGCTAACGGTCTGATTCTTACCCGCCGTCGGCTTGCTGCTCCTGACCTCCGCCCACTTGAGCACGCGCTGGTTGAAATCTTGGTTGCCCGTATGGCTATAATAGACATGGTCCTGTTTAGGATATGCGCCTCCATAAATGCTATAGTTGCGGCCGTTCAGTCCACCATAATAGGTCTTGTCCTGTTGTGATTGCGCCTGGTAGTAGGGAGCCGGTATGTAATCCTTTTTCCCCTCATTGAACTCTTTGCCATAGGCATTCTTCCTATCTGCCGTTACTTTCACGTCGGTGATGTATTCTTTCGGGTTCGTACCGGTCTTAAATACGGCAAACACGTAGCCACCGCCACGTCCCTTGCGGAAATCCAAATCGAAGTCACCTGCGCCATGATAGCCGTTAGCCTCGGGAGCAAGACTGTCTTTTTTCTGCACTGCCACAACTTTAATCTCCGTTACAAAGCCTTGAGCCATGGCAGCGGTAGTGGATAGTGAAAAGAGAATAGTAAATAGTATTTGTTTCATAACGTTCAATGTTCAATGTTCAACGTTCATTTACTTATGTTCAAAATCCGGTTTGCGCCAGAGCAACGCCTGGCCGATAAGATCCTGCGTCAAAAGTGTGAAATGGTCTTGCTTGGGGTTGAGGATGAAAATACCGTGTTGGTTGGTATTGTCATCCTTGATGACAAACCGCTTGTATTTGAAGAATAGCGGAACGTCGTTCTCCTTGATGCGCGTCGAATCGAATACCTGGCCGGAATTGTACATGAACTTTATAATATTGTTGAGCTTTCCCGTCGAAGCGACCTCATAACCCACGGGGACATCCTTGAGCAGGGTGCGGATGGTATTCATGGCCGACTTGTCCTCACTGGTGCTGGCCAACACGCCCTGGTGCAGATAGAAGGGACCAATCTTCATGTTGGCCGTGCAAGTGTCGTTCCACATGTAGATGGCAGCCTCACTGATGTTTTTGTCGCCGGCAATGACGTAGTTCTGGTTCTCCTTGGGCGAGATATCGATGTCGCCATTATTATAGTAGATGTAGTCGTCGTAGTTGAGTCGTACCAGTGGGGTGACGTAGGCCTTGGCCTGGAACTCCTCTCCGGGGAGATAAGACCACGTGATGGTGAACAGGCTGTCGTCACTGCAGCGACGGCCCAGACCCTCACGACACATCTTGCCACCGAGGGTGGGGTAGAACACGGTGTATTCGACGTTCTTGACATACTCGTCGACAATCTCGCCGATAATCTCGTGGTCGATTTCTACCTTCGTGGTGGTAGAAGGGTTGGTGAGCTTGAGGGCGGAGGTAGGTATCTTGGCATATATCTGCTTCCTGACGCGGGGCATGACGTCGGTCTCGTGGACGATGTACTTGCCGACCATCAGGTTGTACATATTGGCCACCTGCGGATCGATGATCAGGTCGGCGATGGGGGCAACCTTGATGTCGATGAGCTCCACGTTGTTGTCGTCCTTGTTGCCGCCAGGGGTGAACTTGAGCGACTTGAACCACTGGTCAACCACTTGGCTCTTCAAGGTCATGTTACTGCTGTCGTGCATTCCTGCTAGCTGCAGGGCGAGGGCACTATTGCCACCGAGAGCCTCGACGTGGGTCTCGCGGTCTGTCTGCGTTTTGGTCACCCAGTCCTGTGTCTCCGTACCGTCTTTGCCTCCGACGCAATAGAGGAAGGTAGCACCGGCCTGCTTGTCGACCGTTTCGCGTGAGTCGGTGACATGGCGGTTCATCGTGGTGCTGAGCTTGATCTTGCCGCCCAACTGAGCATGATAGATGATATGTGTGCCGTAGGTCTGGAGCATATTCTGAATGATGCGCTGCGCCTCGGTAAGATTGTTTTCATTGATGGCTTTTGAAGCCAGCTGCTGATAGCGGAGGAAGCCCTGGGACAATGCCTCGGGATGCTCGCGGGCAATATATAAGAGGTCATAAGGCTCCATGTGGCGCGAAGCTACGGTCAGACCATCGTTAATGATGCAGAAAGCAAACTCGTTGCTCGTCAAATCGGTCTTGTTGAAGGTTGTCGTGGCCTCAGCCTGAAACAGGAGTAAATCAACCTTCACCGATGACTTACGGGTAAGCTTCTCGCAGATGGTCGTGGCATCCGTGCCGCTGTAGACATGATGGAAGGACGAGGGAGAGACGTCGTCGACCAGGGTCGTTGAGCCATGTTCTTCATCGAACTTCTTGATAAAATCCATATCGATGACACGGTCGCGCACCTCGTCGTAGTTACTATACTTTCCGGTACCGTTATAACCGTAACCCACACCGTAACTGCGATAAAGGTCGCCGATGTATGCCATACGCTGGGCGGCATGTACTCTCGTCCAGTACTCCTCGGTGTAGTCGCCATAGGCGTTGGCAGGATCGTATTCCTCCAATACCGTTTGAAGGTCATCTTCGCGCGAGCAGGATGTCAATAAAGTGAAGAGTGAAGAGTGAAGAGTGAAGAATGCTGCGCACAGCATCCACTTCATCGACTTTCCTGTCTTTACGCTGGTCCGTCTCATTTCTTTTTTCGTCTTCATATTTGTCATTTGCCAAAATTTTTGATTGTAATATAAATCGGGAAGAACTTAAAGAACTCCTGACTGGAATAGTTGAATGCACTGACATACTCTGGGTAATCGAGCAATAAATCGGTTCCTGAAGCACTGACACGCATGATGCGCGCCTCGCCTTCATCGCTTGTGACAACAGGGAATCCGCTGGCATCATTCTGCTGCCAGGTGGTGGCCATCGTCGGTTGATTGGGATGTGAGAGTACCCAGTAGCCGTTAGGCCAGTCCAATCCGAGCATGTTACGGCCATCAAATTCGTGGCTGTAGAAAATGCTCATGCGGTTGCCCAGCATCTTGGTGATGCTCTGCGACTCCATGACCGAGGGCAGGTAGTCCTCCAGGCCGATGGCCTTGACGGAATTGCTCACAGCATCAGCCCATCTCAGGTGGCCGTCCTCGTCGCCAGTACGCTCGTCGGCACGCTTGATATGGTCGCCTCCGTCTATCAGGGCGAACCAGTAGCCTGCGCTGTTCTTATAGAGTGTTCCGTTATAATCTTTATATCTTCTCTTGGCGAACTCCACAAATGCAGAGTCTTTCTCCCAGTATGTGCGCATGTTGTCATTCTTCAGCGCTACCGGTTTCACCGACCAGAAGGTGCTGGCGACCTTCGCAAAATTCATCGGCTCAGCAACAACACTGGGTTGTTCGGTGAAGACGACAGACTGATAATTCAAAAGCTGCTCTTTCTTGGTAGGACAGGGGATTGGCTGAACGGCTCCCCAGTAGAAGTACAGATTCTTCAGCCTTTTCGTCTTCTGGTCGAAGAGGTTTCTAATATAGGTGGTGTCGCTCTCAGCGTGGATGCTGTCGTTGGGGATGTATGTCGATGCACTGCCTTGCCAGATGACGCGTCCCGGACGGTGGTTCTCATCGCCTACGAACAGTCCGGAATACAGGTAGGGACGCATATTGCCGTCTTTACCTTTAATCAGCGGATAAGCCACGATACAGGTTGAGTCGCTGCGAATGGAAGGAACATACTCCTTACAGATGATACAGGCTTTGTTGGAATCATTATAGATGACTCTCACATCCTGACCATAATTGCCCTCTACCGGTATGGTACCGTAGGGAGCCTCGTATGGCTCTTTGGTGGGGGCTTCTTGCTTCAAGTAGAGCTCAAAGACCTTGCGCATCACCTTACGGGTGGTAGCATTCTCAAAGAGCTGGTAGTATGGCAGGAAACGGCCGCTGACGAAGGAGGCGTTGTAGTTGTTGGGCTCAATACTGATATTGTTGGCCCAGCCATAGTAGTCGCCATCGCCGATTTTCTTGGCAGCGGCACTCTTATGGTCGAAAGTCCTGTGAAGCTTGGCACAGTCTTCACTGTCGCCACCCTTGACCTTGATTTCGCCTTCGTACTGAACGGTGTTTCTGACGAGTTTCTCGATGACCTTAGAGGGGGGAGAGGTTGTTACAACATCCTTGCCAAAGAGGGTTTCTGTCACCTGATTGATCGTATAACTCTTATCTACGCAGGAGTCGCGTTCGATTTGCATCGTCAGCTCAATCATACCGCCCAGATTGGAAGACACGACGAGGTGTGTGCCGAACTTCTCGGAGAAGGTGACGGCATCAGCTTCGGTGATACCGTTCTCGGTCTTGGCGACTAGTTGTTTGACAGCCTGACGGAAGTCTGCCGCGAGGATGCTGTTATTGTTATCCAGCTCGTCCAGATTCAGACATTGCAGCATGCCGACATCCATGGTCATGGTGGCCATGATGTGCTTGATGAACATGTGGGCTTTATAGCTGTTGTGCCAGATGGTCCTGGAAAACACATTGTTCTCACGGTAATACTTACCAGTTGCGATGGCACCGGTTTCGTCGATGGTGTACTTGGTCTCAGAATGTCCCATCTCCTCCAGGGTGTTGCCGCTGAAGATGTCCATGGACGTATAATGGCGTCGCTCGGAATTGATGATGAGTCCTAACGTTGCCTCGTAGGACCTGAGACGTTCCATGTTGACGATGGGGGAGGTGGAGAAGTACTTGTCGTCCATCACGCTGCCGGCGGCGTTGTAGGCATAGCCTAAGCGCTGCAGTTTTATCTGTTCGGCCGAATAGGTTCTAGTCAGATCGTCGTAGCTCACATCACTGTCCTTCAAATCATCGGAACAGGAAATGAGGAGAAGGGCGAAAAGAATATAAAGGTATTTATTCATATCAGTCATCTTCGTAGTTACGTAATGATTTATCCATGTAGCTTCTCAGTATGTTACGTGCCTTGGCATCGTATACCACCTCGTAGATAGGCACCAGGCGGATATCGATCAGTGCCGCATCCTTCGGAGTCACCGTTGACTGCCATTTCTTCAAGGTCAGCGAGTCTATCTTTGCTTCCTGACCAGTGGTGAAGGCCGTCACGAGTGATACGTCACCACCACGGGCGGTGATATGGCTCTCTGAATTGCGGTTACACTTCTCGGCAGCATCCTTATATTCGGTACTGATCTCGGTACGGATGTTGACAAATTTAATCTGAACAGACAACTCCAGGGCCACCTTCACGTCGAGTGAATTAGACACGGAGTCCATGGATGTCGTGTTGTAATAGTCCAGCGAGCAACCTAAGACGGAACGTCTCACGAAACCAGAACCAATCTCTTCGATAAATTCGCGGCAGTAACCGCTGGCTGTATATGCTGAAGAAGCAGAATGGACCTTCCGGACAAACTTCTGCATCACACTAGCGAATCCAGGGGCGTAGACCTCTTTAAAGAGGGGTACAACCTTGGCCAGTGAGTCTGCGTCAATGCTGACATAGGTGTCGGCTACCGATGAGGTGGCTACGGCATGGGAAACCAGCTCACGCAGGTTCAGGTAGTTGAGGTCGCGCGAGAAATAGCTCTGCTTCAGGCGCATCAACGAATAGTAGCTCTTCTGGGTAGAGAAGCTCTTCTTGTTGAAGGCTACATCCAAATCGACCGAGAACATACCTGCGCTAAAACCTAAACCGATGTCGAGCGCCAGGGAATCTCTCAGGGACTTGACGCTGGTGCTGTAGAAGAACTTTTGCTCGGTAGCGGGATTGTAGTCGTCGACAAGAAAGGAGGTATTGTACTTCTTTTCCATATCGCGCAGGTTACGCATATTGAACACCTCCATATCGGTACCGACACAGTAGGACTCATTATCCCTGTAGGTGTAGCCGGCACCACGGATGGCGTTGATGTCATCTTCAACTTGCTTAATATCTTCAGGGGTATAGGCCCTGGCAAGCCACGATATGGGCGCGTAACTGACTTCGGAGTCGTCGGCAGCCTGAGATGTCTCAGGAACAACGGGTATATCCTCGTCATTGCTGCACGATGCCATCGCCAACATGCCTGCTGCTATATATAAATATAATAAGGTGTACTTCATACTTAATTCCTGTTTTCTTGCCTATTTCGTCCCATTCGTACGCAAAATGTAATTCACACGGTCTTGCACCTTACCCGTGAAGAGGTTGGCCATGGATGCTATCTTTACGTCGGTGAGTGCACACAATTTCAATTTGTCGCTTTCGGGAGTGGGAGGGAAATTGACACTTTCCATCCACTCCTTGATGCCCTGGGGAGCGGGGTTGACTCCTGACAAAATCTCGGTGACAGCCTGTACATTGCCACCGCGGACATGGATGTCAAGGTTGTAGCGGTCACGGGATATCTTGCTGAACTGCTCGGTCTGTTCGCTGGTCGATGCCTCGACACCGACGAGGAGTCCAATGCTGGCATTGAGTGCCACGCCGGCACTCATGGTCTCGGTGAGTGAAGACTTCTCAATCTGCAATGTATATTCCAGCACGCCACCCATGAACGAGCGGGCTACGAAGCCGCGACCCCACTTGTTCACGAAGTCCAGAACCATCTTGTTGCTGACATCTCCCTCCTTGACGTTGTTGCCCTCAAGCAGTTTCCAGTCGGCATAGAAACCTGGTGCGAAGACCATGCTGTCGCCCGTTTCCTTGTAGTACATGATGACATTCTTATACTGAAGGTCACGGCAGTAAGCCACGCGCTTGGTGCGTTTCATGGCAAACACCGACTCGCTTTCCTTTACACTTCCCTTGGAAAAGTTACCTGTCACGCTGATGTCAGCCACGATAACGTTGACACCAACACTTGCAGACAGAGCCAACTGCTTGGACACAGCTTCGCGTGTCTCACCGGTGATAATCTGTTCCTCACTATACGGCGTATAATCGTCGCTGACAAAGTTCAATCCCTTGACATACTGGATGGAGTCCAGATAGTTGAGGTTGAAGATGTTGAAGGTCACTCCCTCCAGATACTCAGCACCTGTAGCATAGGCATAGCCCACTCCACGCTCGAAGCCCGGAGGAGCCAGCAGTCGAGACTCGTAACCCCCTGGTGCCGGCTCTCCATTGGCATAGAATGCTCCACTGACACCATTACGGGCAAGGGCAGCCTTCTCTTCATCTGTCAACGGGTCGTCACTGCTGCAGGAAAACATTCCAAGCGCACAGGCAAGAAGGAGAAAACAATATATACGGTTCATCTTCATCTTATACTCTTTGATTATCAGACATTTTTACTGTCTTAATTTTAAATTAAAGTAGTTCATCAACACTTCACGGGCATCCTTATCGGCAATAAGCACATAGATGGGGACCAGCGACATATCGACCATCACGGCAAGGGTGGGACGACAACTGTTCTGCCATGCCGTGATTTGATCGTTATACAACTGACCGCCAGTGACAAGGATACACACCTGGCTCACATCGCCACCGCGCACCTTGACTGTCGCCGTTGTCTTACTCATCAGTTCTGTGGATTCTTTGGAAACGCCAATATCGAACGTCGCCGTACCGCCTACCGACCTGTCCTTCACCTTGGTCTGGAAGCTCGCCTCGAGAGCCACCTTGACACCCAACGTGTCACGGAGCAGCGTGCTATCGACACTGATCTGATAGTCGAGCACAGAACCCATCACCGATTTGCTGATGAAGCAAGGACCAAACTCATCCAAGAACCTGTCGCAGATTTCATATTGCTTCGTCTGATTACCTTTCGCTGCAGCAATGTCCTTGGCAAACGTCTCCTGAACGGAGTAGAATCCCGGCGATAGCAGCTTCATCTTCTCTTCACGTGTGGTGGCCTTTTCCAACAAGTCCATGACATTCATGTACTGAATCTCGCGGGTGAACTGGGTGGTCGTTAGACGCTTGAGCGCAAACTTGTTCTTAGATTTCTCTTCATGACCTTTTCCCACATCGACACCAACACTGCCACTGCCGCTACCACTTTCCTTACCCTTGCTCTTGATGGAACCGAAGTTCATGCCGACCGAGGCGTTGACGGTAAGGCTTTTGGTGAGACCCTTCTCACTGTCTGCGGTGACCACTTCCTGAGTAGTCTGCGGGAAAATGACATCGGAAATCAGTCTGACACCCGTAGCACGCTGGATGCTGTCGAGCGTGACAAGGTTGAACAACTGGATCAGGGCTCCGTCGCAATAGTCGCCACCGGGCATATAGCTGTAGCCGGCACCTTTGTTGGCAGAAAATACCGTCGAGATGGAGTCCAGTGAGGGACTGCTCGACTGGACAATCGACATATTATACTGGCTCTCTCCACCAGCTCGTGTGGCTGCACCCTGAGTCGTGAGTGTCAGCACATTCTCGCGCAAAGCCCCCCAGTTCTCACCCACCTGAACAACAGCCGTCGTAGGACCTTCTCCAACTGACGGATAGACATTCGCCAAACCTTTCGAAGTTGCTACAGACCACTTGCCCGGCACGTTGATAAAGGCAGTGTACTCCCCATAGGAGGCGCCTGTATTCATGACGCCTTGCCCAGAGGTTCCGAGGATGGTAAGCGGAGCATTGCTCTCGTTGCCAGTACCCTCGTTGCCTATCATATCCTCACTACTGGAGCATGCTGCCGCGAGCGCGGCAACAAGCACCAATACCGAGTAAGTTAAGTTCCTGTTCATCTTTTAAAGGTTCTTATTGGACGTCTTTATTTTTAATGATTCCATACATCTTCTCATCAACCTTGAGATAGGTATCGATCAGTCCCTTGAGATATTTATAGGCTTCCTGCTCGTCAGTTGATTTGCCTTTAAAGAGCTCATAAATAGGCAACGTCTCAACACCTATCATAGCTGCTTTCTCAGGATAGGTGCTCAACAACCACTTTTTCAAATCTTCATTGACCAGCGAGCCACCGGTAGACAAAATGCTAACCAGCTCAACATCACCGCCGCGAGCCTTGACTTTTGCAGTGGTAGAGTTAGCTGCCTTGAATTCTGTATCGGTCACCTCTACACCGGTCTTGAGGGCAAAACTCTTACGCTTTGTAGGATCTTTCTTCCATTCTTCCTCCATGGCCTTGATGCGTGCCTTGGTAGCAGAGTCAACTGACGTGGTGTCCTTGATTTGCTGCTGCCACTTGAAGTCGAGAGCAACCTTCACTTCCGTGCTCTTCTTGGTGTAGGACGAGTCAACAACGATTCGATAGTTGAGCTCCTGACCTAACAGGGATTTTACAACAACGTGTGTACCTACAACATTGAAGAGCTCATCAGCTGCAGCTCTCTTTTTGGTAGTATCTTTGCCGGCATCCTTGAGTTTGGCAATAAACTCTGCCTTGTAACGTTTGAAACCATTGCTGAGATTTGCATCAGTAAAGGCCAATTTATCATCAGTTGTCGCATTGGCAAATTCAAGTTCACGGCTGTAAATCGAACGAGTCAATCTCTTCTGCATGACAGTCTGGCCAGTGTGATTGATGTTGGTTGTATTCACGGTCACACCCGTCGTATCAAATTTGACGGCACCGAAGTTTCCGGTAGGACTGACACTAACACCAATGATCTTGTCCAGAGCTGCCTCACTATGGGAATAAATATACACCTCCTCGGTCTGTGGTACAAGACTGCTCTTGACAAGTTTTTCATTACCGATGAGATCATCCATCTTGAAAATTTCAATACCCGTCCAAAGCGCGCTATTGGCAGCACCCTTTGTAGGATTATAACCATATCCGACATGGATATTTGAATTGACCATCTTCTTAAAGGTGTCAAGGTCAGTGTTTGACGACTGGGTCACCGTCTGGGAACCATCACCTTCACCAGCACGAGTAAATGCACCGTTTTCATCGAGGAAGTTTACCTTGTAAGACAGTTGACGGGCAGCTGCCCAGTTGCTACCAATCATCACTGGGACGCGCATGCTGCCACGACCATAATAGCGGGAAGGAGCGAACTCCATGTAGTCGTTGGTATCAATATACCAGATTCCATCGGTCTTAATGTTCAGGTAATAAGTGCCAAAGTCACCAGATACACTTGAGAGTTGCTGTCCATTTACATCCGTCAGGATTGCGGTGTTCATAGCCTGATTGGCAAACTGGGATGGAGTTTCAGATTCTTCTCCTACATAATTGGAGTCTGAACATGCGGTAAAGGCCGCTAAAGCCACTACAGCTACAAAGAACTGTTTCGTCATTTTTTTCATAATCTTTTTATTTTTGGGTTAGTTTAAATAATTGTCTGACTTTTATCGTCACGGGTTAATAATCACCTTACAGTTTTACTGTTTGGATGCAAAGATAGTAAATTTTATCCGAAAAAACAACGATTAAATGGCAAAACCGTTAAGTTTTGCTAATTTTAAAACAATTATTGCTGATTTTGAAAGAACGACGCCCGAAATGTTACAAACAAAAAAGTCGTTTTTCGCAAATGTTACAAATGGTAAAATTCAAACATTATAAACAACAAATCTTCCCTGATATAGAAAAAAGCGGAATGAGCTATCATTTAGGCAATAAATATAAAAAAGTGAGGCAAAAAAGCCAATAATTCCCAAAATTGTTGTACTTTTGCACGGAATGAAGACGAGAAGTGTCATATTGAAGATTCTGATGCCGCTGGTGTTGGGCGCGGGCATCCTCTATTGGATGTATCGCGGCGAGGACTGGCAGACCATCTTGCATGTCATGACGGACGAGATGGACTGGACGTGGATGTTGCTGTCGTTCCCGTTTGGCATACTGGCACAGATGTTCCGTGGATGGCGTTGGCGGCAGACGTTGGAGCCGGTATTGGATGGAAACGCTGTGCGCCTGCGTACTTCCGTATTGATCCATAGCATTTTCCTGTCGTATGCGGCGTCGCTGGTCATTCCCCGTGTGGGTGAGTTCACGCGCTGCGGTGTGTTGAAGCGCTACGACGGGGTGTCATTCCCCAAGGCTTTGGGTACCGTGGTCACCGAGCGGGCTATCGATTCGTTGCTGGTGATGAGCATCACGGCCATCGTCCTATTGCTGGAGATGAGCACGTTTGGCATGTTCTTCCGCAAGACGGGTACCAACCTCCACAGCATTCTCCATAGCTTTTCGTGGGCGGGCTATCTGGTGGTGGCCATCTGCGCGGTGGCTATCCTCATCCTGCTGCATTTCCTGTTGCGCAAACTGTCTATATATGATAAGGTACGCGCGACGCTGCGAGGCATCTGGCAGGGCGTCATCTCACTGAAGGATGTTCGCAACATTCCGTTGTTCGTCTTCTTCACGCTGGCCATTTGGGTGAGCTACTTCCTGCACTACTACCTGACGTTCTATTGTTTCGACTTTACCGCCGACCTTGGTTTAGGTTGCGCCCTCGTCACCTTCATAGTCGGTTCCATAGCGGTCATCGTGCCTACGCCCAACGGTGCTGGCCCTTGGCATTTTGCCGTGAAGACAATGCTCATCCTCTATGGCGTTGCTGACGAAAAGGCACTCTATTTCGTCCTCATCGTCCATACTATCCAGACCCTTCTTGTCGTCGCTCTCGGCATCTACGCCTGGCTCGCCCTGAACTTTACGAAAGTAAGAGGAGGCTGAAAGAGCGTTTTGTGCATGGGAATGAAAAGTCTTACAATTTTCATATTATGGATGTTGTCATTATGTGCTGTGGCACAAACGGACACTATTACCAGCCGGATACACCAGTTGGAGGGGGTTACCGTCACTGAGTCCCGACGACAGCATACGCTGACGAGCACAGCACCGATACGCCTGCTAGATCGCGGCGACATGCTGACGATGGGTGTGACGGATATGGCCGACGCCCTTCACCGCCTGCCTGGTATCACCCTTCGCGACTATGGTGGCGCAGGAGGGATGAAGACGGTGTCGGTACGCGGTTTCAGCGCCAAACATACCGGCGTTAGTTACGACGGCGTGATGATTTCCGAGTGTCAGAGTGGTGAAATCGACCTGAGCCGCTATTCGCTGGACAATGTGGAACACCTGATGCTGACCGTTGGCGACAACGATGATATCTTTATCCCCGCGCGTCAGGCCTCGACACCCGCCATACTTCATATCCAGACGCTGCAAATGCCTGATAATGACCTCAAGCCCCACCTGACGACGCAAATGAAAGCCGGTTCTTTCGGCTATGTCAGCCCTTTTGTGCGTTACCATCAGAACATCACCGACCGTTTTGGTATCGGTATCGTAGGCGAGTACACCTATGCCGAGAATGACTATCCCTACGACATCAAAAACGGCACTGTCACCCAGCACGACCGACGTACCCACAACCGTATGAACCAGGGACACGCGGAACTGGACTTCATCTATCATATCAATAAGGTGAACACGCTGACGGGTAAGCTTTACTACTACGACAACGACCGCCAACTGCCCGGACAGGTACACTATTACACGAATGTGAGCGGTGAGTCGTTACGCGACCGTAATGCCTTCGGACAGTTGCTGTATCAGACACGCTGGAGCGACCAATTGTCGATGAAGGTCCATGCGAAATATAACTGGAATGCCTCTGTCTATAAGGACGTGTTGGCACCCAATGCAGCAAACGATGCCAGCTACTGGCAACGGGAATACTACGCTTCGGCTGCCTTGCTGTATGTGCCCACTGAATGTCTGGCCTTCGACTATTCCGCCGACTACAGCTACAACAACCTCAACGGCTCGTCGTGGCGCACAATAGTCGGCAAGCCCTACCGTCATACGGTGTTACAGTCGGCCACAGCCAAATACCACACCCGGCATCTGACCCTGACAGGACGCCTGCTGTATTCACTGTACCTGAACGACAATACCGAAGGCGCCAGTGCCCGTAACATGCGCCGGCTGTCACCCTCCGTCTCACTTTCCTATAAAGTGCTGTCCGACCACGACCTCTTTGTCCGCGCTTCCTACAAGAACATCTTCCGTTCACCCACGTTCAACGAGAACTACTATTTCCACTACGGCAGTTCCGACCTCTTGCCCGAGAGCACCGACCAACTGAATCTGGGGGCAACATATCAATACCATACGTCGGCATTCACCCTTCAGACATCGCTCGACGGCTATTACAACTGGGTGAAAGACATGATTGTGGCCGTGCCGTTCAATATGTTCGTATGGACCTGCATCAACGTCGGAAAGGTTCGTGTCTTAGGGGCTGAGGCGACCGCAAGGGCCGACTACGCCATCAATGACCAGCATCACATCCTGCTGACAGGTAACTACAGCTATCAGCAGGCTGAGGACCGCACCAACGACCAGTCACCCTATTACGGCAATCAGATTGCCTACATTCCACGTCATACGGGCAGCGTCTCCGTGGGCTGGGAGAATCCCTGGGTGAGCCTGTCGCTCCACGGTTCGGGCGTGAGCAGTCGCTGGGCCAACAACCAGCACTACGACGACACCAGGATTGACGGCTATTGGGACACGGGACTGACCGCGTGGCACACCTTCCATTGGGGAAACCAGTCGCTGGAAGCCCGTGTGGACCTCAAAAACATCTTCGACCGTCAGTACGAGATTGTGCGTTTCTATCCCATGCCCGGCCGCAGCTGGCAGTTATCAGTGAAATATCAACTTTAATTCATTAACAAAATAAATGATTAACAACATGAAAAAGTATCTTTTAAGTTTCGCCGTGGTGATGATGGGCGCAGCCTTCCTCACGGCATGTTCGAATGATGACAACAACTCAAATTCCGGTGGGGGTGGAGCATATCTTTCCACCAGTGGTGCACTGATCATCAACAACGGCAGTGTCAGTGCCGGTATCGATGGAAGCCTGACCTTCATGGACCTCAGCACGAATCCCGCCGGTGTCCAGCAGAACGTCTATAAGAATGCCAATAATGGCCAGAGCCTCGGCGGTACGCCTAACGACGTCATCGTGCATGGCAACAAAATCTATATCGCCGGTTGCGACGAGAATACCGTCTTCGTGCTCGACAAAAAGACGTTTAAGCAGGTTAAGCGCATCAGCACTACCGACGCTCTGGGTACTGCCGAGGGTGTCAACCCACGCCACCTGAAAGGCTATGCAGACAAGGTGTATGTAACGACCTATGGAGGCTATGTAGCTGTTGTCGACACCACATCATTAACCATCACCAACAAGTATAAGGTCGGTTCTGCTCCTGAGGGCATGGGCCTTGGTGGAGACGAAACAGCACTCTATCTTTATGTTGCCAACAGCGACTACGGCAATGGCAATGGCTCCATCAGCATCATCAATCTCTCTAATGGAAGCATCACCGAATTCAAGAACGAGATGATTCACAATCCGCAGGAAGTGGCCGTTGCCGGTACCGACATCTACGTGCTCGACTGGGGTACTTACGACGAGAACTGGAACCAGGTCAATGCCGGCGTCTACAAGATCAGCGGCAACACCGTTACGAAGGTCGTTCCTGACGCTACGGGTATGGCAACCTACGGCTCCGCCATCCTTACCTTCAACTATCCTTGGGGTGCAAAAGAGCCCACTTTCAGCTACTACGACATCATCTACAATCAGCTGAGCTCCATCAAATTCGTCGGTGGCAATCCCATTCAGAGTCCTGCCGCCATTGCCATCGACCCCAATACGGGCTATATCTTTATCGCTTCTCGCGACATAAACCCCGATACGGGCTATCCCAGCTATACCACGCCGGGCTTTGTCAACATCTACGATCCTACATTTTATTTCTATGGCACGACTTCGTACGCTACCGGTGTTGAGCCTCATGCCATCACATTCTCTTACGAGGTGAAGACAGTTAATTATTAATGAAGCAAATATTAGGAGCACTTCTCCTCATCGTGTCACTGCTGTCCTGTGGTGGGCGTCAAAGCTCACCACAGGCTGGTGGCGACACCCTACAGCTGAAGTATGCCTCGTTGCTCACCATTGTCCGGCACGACGGCTATACCGAGGCGGTCATCCGCAATCCGTGGAAAGAGGGTAGGGTGCTCCATTCCTATATGCTCGTACCGCGCGGACAGGCGCTACCCGATGGATTGCCCCACGGCTCCATAGTCCGTACGCCCGTCCAGCATGCAGCGGTGTTTACCACCGTCCATTGCTCGCTGCTCACAACGCTCGGACTCGGTGAGCGCATCGCCGCCGTTGCCGATCTGAAGTACATCAAGATTCCTTACGTACAACAGCGCGTGCGCGACGGTCATATCGCTGACTGCGGTGGCGGCATGAATCCTGCCGTCGAGCGCATCATCGACGTTAAGCCCGACATCATCATGCTCTCGCCGTTCGAGAATAGTGGCGGCTACGGCAAACTCGAGGATATCGACATCCCGCTCGTAGAATGTGCAGAATATATGGAACCGTCGCCACTGGCTCGGGCCGAGTGGATGAAGTTCTACGGACTGCTTTTCGGCGAATACGACAAGGCCGACAGCCTCTTCCAGGTCGTAGACCAACACTACCAGACGCTGAAGGCCCAGGCCGCAAAGGCCGGCAAGGGCCGCGAGGCACTCATCGACAAGATGGTGGGTTCCGTGTGGTACGTCCCCGGTGGCCGCAGCACGCTGGGGCAGATGGTTCGCGACGCCAATGGGCGCTATCCGTGGGCTGCCGACGACCATAGCGGCTCGCTCTCGCTGCCCTTCGAGACCGTTCTGGAAAAAGGAGGGGAAGCCGACGTGTGGTTCTACCGCTATTCCTCCGACCATCCCACCAACTACCGCGAACTGCTCAGCGAACACCGCGGCTACGATCAGCTGAAGGCTTGTCGCCAGCGTCAGGTCTATGCCTGCAATGTCGAACAGACGCTGTTCTACGAGGAGACGCCTTTCCGTCCCGACTATCTCCTGTCCGACTTCATCCTCCTGCTGCATCCCGACCTGCTGTCCGACGCTTCGTTACGTTATTTCACCCTGCTCGATGAATAAAGGCACGACATATTGCATCCTCCTCGCAGTGCTCATTGCATTGCTCTTCGTCCTCAACATCCTTGTGGGCTCTGTGTCCATTCCTGCTGACGACGTCGTGCGCATCCTGTTGGGTGACAACGAAAACATCAAACCTTCGTGGCAGTTCATCATCTTACAATCCCGACTGCCGCAGGCCCTCACAGCCCTGCTCGCAGGCAGTGCACTGGCCGTCAGCGGACTCATGCTCCAGACGGCCTTCCGCAATCCCCTTGCCGGCCCCAGCGTCTTTGGTATCAACAGTGGTGCGGGACTAGGTGTCGCCCTGGTCATGCTCTGGCTCGGCGGCAGCTTCTCGGCAGGCAGCGTTTCCGTCACGGGATTCGTCGCCGTCCTTGCCGCTGCCTTCGTGGGTGCCATGGCCGTCATGCTGCTCATCTTCCTCTTTTCCACGATGGTGCGCAACAGCGTCATGCTGCTCATCATCGGCATCATGATAGGCTACATCTCCAATTCAGCCGTCTCGCTGCTCAATTTCTTTGCCACCGACGAGGGCGTGCGTTCCTACATGGTTTGGGGCATGGGCTCCTTCGGCGGCGTCTCTACCCAGATGCTGCCCTGGTTCTCGCTGGTCACCGTCGCGGCACTTTTCGCAGCACTGCTGCTCATCAAACCCCTTAACGCCCTCATGCTCGGCGACCGCTATGCCGAGAACCTCGGCGTCAACATCATCCGCGTCCGCAACTGGCTCCTCGTCATCACCGGACTGCTCACCGCCATCGTCACCGCCTTCTGCGGCCCCGTGGCATTCATCGGACTCGCCGTGCCACATATCGCACGCCTGCTGTTCCATACCGACAACCACCGTCTCCTCATGCCCGCCACCATGCTCACCGGAGCCGTCGTTGCCCTGTTGTGCAACGTCCTTTGCTTTCTCCCCGGCACCCTCGGCGTCATCCCCCTCAATGCCGTCACACCCCTCATCGGCGCTCCCGTCATCATCTATGTCATCCTTCGCGGTCGCCAAACGACAAATAGATAAATACCGTTACATAACCGTTACATTACCGAAACATTCTAAGAGCATCTCCCTACCATCCCCCTTGCTACCCCCTAGCTACATCCTACCACTAAAGAACAACAATAGGGCATGGGTACAATAAAAAACCGAGTTTTCCTTTGGCATTTCACTCGTTTATTCGTAACTTTGCAGGCGAAAGACCTTTAAACGAATAAATACAATGAACGAAATCCAAAATCTGAACCCGCAGTGCATCTGGAAGAACTTCTACGCACTGACACAGGTGCCGCGTCCGAGCGGACATTTAGAGAAAGTACAGCAGTTCCTGCTTGACTTCGGTAAGCAGGCTGGGGTAGAGGCCTTCAAGGACCCCGCAGGAAACATCGTGTTCCGCAAGGCAGCCACACCAGGCTATGAGAACAGGAAGGGCGTGATTCTGCAGGCCCACATGGATATGGTGCCGCAGAAGACGCCCGAGTCGAAGCATAACTTCGAGACCGACCCCATTGAACCGTGGATTGACGGTGAGTGGGTGAAGGCGAAGGGTACCACGCTGGGTGCCGACAACGGTCTGGGCGTAGCAGCCATCATGGCCATCATGGAGGCGAAGGACCTGAAGCATGGACCCATCGACGCGCTGATTACGCGCGACGAGGAGACGGGTATGTTTGGTGCCAACGAACTGCCCGAGAACGAATTGCAGGGTGACATCCTGCTGAACCTCGACTCTGAGCATTGGGGAAAATTCGTCATCGGCAGCGCCGGTGGTATTGACGTTACCGCAACAATGGACTACCAGGAGGCTGACACTGACCCTGAGGATGCTGCCGTGAAGGTGACCATCAAGAACCTGAGAGGCGGACACAGCGGTCTGGAGATTAACGAAGGGCGCGCCAACGCTAACAAACTGATGGTGCAGCTGGTGCGTGAGGCCATCGAAGAGACGGAGGCGCGTTTGGCTTCGTGGAACGGTGGTAATATGCGTAATGCTATTCCCTTCAAGGCTGAGGTGGTGCTGACGTTGCCCAAGGAGAATATCGCTGCCCTGAAGGAGATTGCCGGCGACTGGAAGGAGACATTCAACGACGAGTTCAAACTCATCGAACCACAGGGCGTCGAGGTGATTGTCGAGGAGGTGGCTACTCCTGCCAAAGAGGTTCCCGTAGAGATTCAGGACAACCTGGTGAATGCCATCTACGGCTGTCACGACGGTGTTATCCGCTTTATTCCTGCCTATCCCAGCGTCGTAGAGACCTCGTCGAACCTCGCCATTATCAATATCGGTGAGGGCAAGGCAGCCATTAAGATTCTGGCCCGTTCGAGTCGTGAGGATATGAAGGACTATGTGGCTACCATGCTGGAGAGCTGCTTCAACATGGCGGGCATGAAGGTCGAGACGAGTGGCTCGTATGGCGGATGGGATCCCAATCCCGACAGCGAAATCCTACACCTATTATTAAAAGAATATAAGGAACTGTTCGGCAAGGATGGCATCATTCAGGTGGATCACGCGGGTCTGGAGTGCTCGGTCATCCTGGGCAAGTATCCTTGGTTGGACGTCGTGAGTCTCGGTCCGACGATGAAGTCGCCGCACACCACGCAGGAGCGTGCACTCATCGAGACCATAGCACCTTTCTGGGAACTGCTGAAAAAGACCCTCGAGGACGTGCCTGTTAAAGGTTAGTGGTTAAAGGTTAACGGTTAATGATAAAAAAATGCAGATTTGTTTGGCAAATCTGCATTTTTTACGTACCTTTGTGCCCGAATAACCAAAAAAGTAACAAAAAAATGGACGATTACCCGGCGAATCATTACAATTCGTAAGGCAGGGGAGCAGCAGGCAAGACCGCTAATCCTCTTGCCGCTAAACTATTTTAAAGGATTAGCAAGATGAAGACTTTCTGGAACACCCAAGGGGGGCTCAGCCAGCTCAGCGAGTGGCAGCCCAACTGCTGGATACAGGTGACGTGTCCGACAGAAGAAGACCAGCAGATGCTGGAGGAGGAGTACAAGATTCCCGACTATTTCCTCTCCGACATCAGCGATACCGACGAGCGTGCCCGTTACGAATACGATGACGGATGGATGCTCATCATTCTGCGTATTCCCTATGTTAAGGAGATACGCTCGAGGACTCCGTACACCACGGTGCCGCTGGGTATCATCCACAAGCGTGACGTGACCATCACCGTGTGCTATTACGAGACGAACATGATGATTGACTTCGTCAGTTTCCAGCAGAAGCGCGGTGCGGGATTCACCGACTATGTCGATATGATATTCCGTCTGTTCCTCTCGTCAGCCGTATGGTATCTGAAGCGCTTGAAGCAGATCTCGATGCTCATCGACAAGGCAAAGCGCAACCTGGACCGCGAGGTGAACAACGAAAGTCTGATAGGCCTGAGTCGCCTGCAGGACTCACTGACCTACTTCAACACCTCCATCCGAGGCAACGAGACACTGCTGTCGAAGCTGAAGTTCAAGTTGCAGATTGACGAATTGGACGCCGACCTCATTGAGGACGTCAACATTGAGATGACGCAGGCCCGCGAGACGACGAACATCTATTCGAACATCTTGGAATCGACGATGGACACCTACCAGTCGATTATCAACAACAACATGAATACCATCATGCGTACACTGACGTCGGTGACCATCATCCTTATGTTGCCTACATTGGTGGCATCATTCTTCGGCATGAACCTCGTCAACGGCATGGAGAACAGTCCCATCGGATTTGTCGTCGCCATCATCATTTCAGTGCTCATTTCGGTCATCTCACTGCTCGTTTTCCGTCACAAACGACTGATTTAACCACTTTTTTCAAAAAAAATTAGGTGGTTTCAGATTTTATTGCTAATTTTGCCGAATATTGGCAAAATGGCCTGATTTGTATTACATGAACTAAAACATTTTTAATGATGGACTCTCAAGAAAAAACTCCCATTGAGGAGCAGACCGTAGAACAGATTGCAGTGGAAACCCCAGTAGAGCAGACCGCAGAGGTTGCTGAAGTTCCAGAAACTCCAGAAGTTTCGGAAACTTCCGAGAATGCGGAAGCTCCCGTAGAGGCTGAACGCAAGCAGTATCAAACAAAGAAAGAGGTGTTGGAGCGCGTACGTGAGATAGCTCATGGCGACGAAGCACCCCAGAAGGAGGAGGTTGACTACCTGAAGACCGCCTTTTACAAGTTGCATATTGCCGAGCGCGAAGCACGCCTGAAGGAATATATCGACGCTGGCGGCGACCCTGAGCAGTATCAGATTACCCCTGACGAGCTGGAGGAAGCCTTCAAGGCCGAGATGGGTGTTATCAAGGAAAAGCGTCAGAAACTGTTCAAGGAGCAGGAGCAGGAGAAACAGGTGAACCTGGAAAAGAAGCTCGCCATCATAGAAAAGATCAAGGCTATGGTTACCTCGCCCGAGGAAGCCAATAAATCGTATAAGGATTTCAAGGCCCTACAGGACGAGTGGAAAGAAATCAAGAACGTGCCTGCCGAGAAGGCCAACGAGCTGTGGCGTAACTATCAGCTGTATGTAGAGCAGTTCTATGATCTGCTGAAGTTGAACAGCGAGGCCCGCGAGTACGACTTCAAGAAAAACTTGGAATTGAAGACGAAGTTGTGTGAGGCTGCAGAAAAGCTGGCAGACGAGCCTGATGTTATCAGTGCGTTCCACCAGTTGCAGAAGCTGCATCAGGAGTATCGCGAAATAGGTCCTGTCAGCAAGGAGTTGCGCGAGGAGATCTGGAACCGCTTCAAGGCGGCATCCACCGTTATCAACAAGCGTCACCAGCAGCATTTTGAGGGCATGCGCGCCAAGGAAGAGGACAATCTGGCTAAGAAGACCGCTCTTTGCGAGAAGGTTGAGGCTATTGCCGCTGAGGAGAACAAGACGGGTTCGGACTGGGAGCGTCATACGAAGGAAATCATCGAGTTGCAGGCTGAGTGGAAGACCATCGGTTTTGCTCCTCAGAAGATGAACGTCAAGATCTTCGAGCGTTTCCGTGCTGCGTGCGACGATTTCTTCGGTCGTAAGGCAGAATATTTCCGTACGCTGAAGGAGAACTTCAAGGAGAATGCCGAGAAGAAGCGTGCCCTCATCGAGAAGGCTAAGGTACTGCAGGATTCTACCGAATGGAAGTCGACAAGCGACAAACTTATCAATCTGCAGAAGGAATGGAAGACCATCGGTATGGTTCCCAAGAAATTGGGTGACCAGCTGTGGGAAGAGTTCCTCGGAGCCTGCAATAAGTTCTTCGAGGCCCGCAAGGCCGCTGGTGCTGGAACACGTAGTGACGAGCGCGAGAATCTGGAGAAGAAGCGTGATGTCATTGAACGTCTGAAGGCTGTAGCCGAAGAGGCTGGTGAAGGTTTGCAGGAGAAGGTACAACAACTCGTTGAGGAGTATCAGGCTGTTGGCCATGTGCCCTTCAAAGAGAAGGATAAGTTGTATGAGGAGTATCATGCCGTGCTCGACAAACTTTACAAGGAACTGAACATCTCCGTTGCCAAGCGTCGCCTGACAAAGTTCAAGGATAACCTCAAACAGGTTGCTGAGCGTGGTGAGAATGCTCTCGACAGCGAGCGCGCACGTCTGATGCGTCAGTACGAACAGCTGAAACAGGAGGTGCAGACCTACGAGAACAACCTCGGTTTCCTCAATGCTTCGTCGAAGAAGGGTAATTCGCTCATCGACGAGATGAACCGCAAGGTGCAGAAGCTGAAGGACGAGGTGCAGCTGGTACGTGAAAAAATCAAGGCGATTGACGCTGAGAACGCCAATAAGGAATAAAAGAAAGAGGGTGTCAACATCAAATTGACACCCTCTTATTTTTTCGTAGCAATTAGAATTGAGGCATGGTCGTGTCGTCGTTTTGGCGTACAGCCATGCATTCCATTTCTACCAACCATCCCGGACGGCATACTGCAGCGTGGGTGATGACACAGGGCTTGCCGGGGAAACGCTCCTCGAAGAGGTTGCGCACCAGTTCGTAATCGGACACGTCGCGCAAATAGACAATCATGTGGGCCACATCGTCGTAGGTGCAATTAGCCTCCTTTAGCAGCGCCTCTACATTCTCCCAAAGGCGGCGTGTCTGACGCTCTATATCCTTGGGGAACATGATTTCGCCCTTGTTGTTGATGCTCGCCGTACCCGAGATGAAGACGTGGGTGCGGTCACCATAGTCCACACGCGTGCCTCGCTCGAAGCTGACACCATAGTCGCTGGTGCGGTTCAGGTGCGTAGGAGCATAGAGATGGTTTATCTGTTCGGGTTGGATACCGGCAATACCGTAATTGTCCATCTGCGTCAGAACGTTAGGATCCTGCTGGCGTCCACCAATACCCGTTGAGGCAATGAAGTGGGTATGCTGTGTCAGTCCCTGGGTGAAGAACACCTGGTTGCGGGCTCTGACGACACCACCGTAGTTCAGGTCGATATCATTGACGAACAGCCACGTGCGGATGCAGTTATCTGACAGTTTACATCCCTCTTCAGCCAACTGCATGATGTACTCGTTGAACAAGAGGCGCATCTGGTATTCTGAGTTTGCTGCCAGGTTGCAGGCACTGCCGTTCCACAGATGGCGGAACTGTCCGTGACGTACTTCGTAGAGTCCGCTTCTGGCTACTCCTGTCTGTACCCCCGTCATCATATATACCCACAAAGCCACCTTTGTACCATCGAGGGGAGCTTGCTGGATGACGCTCTTGGCACATGGGGTCATATCCGAAGCGAATATATCCTCAGCCTGATTGGCAGCGTCACTCAGGAAATAACGCTTGAACACTGCCTGTGGACGTCCTGGAAGCTGGTCTAGCAAACCATTGTATGCGTCCATCACTGCCTCTAACTGCTTGGCATACGTCAGTCCCTTTTTGCCGACGTGAATCATCACGTGATATTCCTTTACCTCCGTGCCGTTGTCAAAACAGAATACCTCGGCACGAGCATTTTCAAAGTCTATTTTTGATAGTTGCTTGTCCATTGTTTTTTCTTTTCGCTTGCAAAGATACAAATAAGCAGGCAAAAAGCAAAAGAAAAGATTGTTTTTCTTTGCTTATATCGGTTTTAAGTGCTATCTTTGCAACAAATATACGCGACAACAATAAAAATGGAACACAAATATCGCTTTTTTTTATCATTCGCCATGCTGCTCATGACGAGTTTGTTACTGAACGCACAAGACCTGCCGACGGACGGACCATTGACGCTGCGACCTTTGCTGCAACAATTGGGCGAACGTCTGCTGAAAGGTAAGACGGGGGCCATTGTAGCCATCAATCCTGCCAATGGCGAGATACTCTGTCTGGCGACGAACACCCCTCAGGGTAGTGATGTCCGTCAGGCCATCGGGAAACCGCAGGCTCCTGGTTCGACGTTTAAGACGGCGCAGGCACTGGTGATGCTCTCCGAGGGCAGTATCACTCCAGAGACTGCCGTGAAGTGTGAGAATGGTGTGACGGATGGTAATATCAAGGTGGGTTGTCATCAGCACCGCTCTCCGCTGAAACTGAAGGATGCGCTGGCACAGTCGTGCAACACGTGGTTCCTGATGACGTTCGCTTCGATGATCAACGATGACTTTATGTATGAGACGCGCGACGAGGCAATCACCACTTGGCGCAGCTATATGCAGTCGATGGGACTGGGTGGTCCTATGCATATTGACATTGCCGGTGAACAGGGTGGTCTGTTGGCTGGTGCCGACTACCTGAACCGTCGCTATCCGAAGGGCTGGGACGGAAAGACCATCTGGTGGGCAGGCATGGGACAGGGCGACGTCACGCTGACGCCCTTGCAGTTATGTAACCTCGCTGTCACTATTGCCAATAGGGGGTGGTTCTACGTGCCGCATATCCATAAGGACACGAAGAACCAGCGTTACCTGACCCGTCGTCAGACCAAGGTGGTGCCAGAGGCTTATGCGCCTGTTGTGGAGGGTATGCGCTTGGCTGTAGAGAAGGGTACGGCCACCGGCATCCGCACCACGTATCCTATTTGTGGCAAGACGGGAACTGTCGAGAATCCTGGTGCCGACCATTCGGCATTCATCGCCTTTGCACCGATGAACGACCCAAAGATTGCCGTCAGTGTATATGTCGAACACGGAGGTTTCGGTGCCGACCTCGCCGCTCCGATGGCCGGACTTATCATCGAACAATATCTGAAGGGTAAACTTTCTACTCAGTCCGAAGCGCGCGCCAAACGCCTCGAAGCCAAGAGCATCAATCAAACGCGACCTGTTTCGCAATAGCTGTAGTAGGCTCCGTCAGTGATGATGACGTGGTCGAGAAATTTGATGCGCATCAGCTGGCAGGCGCGTTGGATGCTGGTTGTCAGGTCGTTATCCATTGGACTGGGACGTAACGAACCTGAAGGGTGATTATGGCAAATGGCTAGCATGGTGGCATTGGCGAGTACGGCCTCGCGGATGATGATACGAATGTCGACAGCAGTCTCTGTGATACCGCCGTGCGAGATACGTATCTGCTTGATGAGGCGGTGATTTTGGTTCATGAGCAACAACCAAAACTCTTCGACGTCGAGGTCCTGCAATTGTGGATGCATGTAGTTGTAGATGAGGGTCGCCGTACCTAAGTCGGGCCGTTCTTCGGGTTTTCCGCTTTGTCGACGTTTGCCCAGTTCGCAGGCAGCAAGGATGGTGATGGCCTTTGCCTCGCCTACGCCATTATATTTGCAAAGGTCACGAATGGTGAGTTTTCCCAAGGTATTCAGGTTGTTATTGCAGTCTGCCAGAATATGCTTCATCAGCGTGACGGCATCCTCCTTCGTGGAACCTGAACCAACCAGTATGGCCAATAACTCGGCATCAGTAAGTGCCGACGGGCCGAGCCGCATGAGTTTCTCGCGCGGACGGTCTTCCTTTGCCCACTGGTTGATGTTCAGCTTATCCATGCTTTTTCGTAAACAACGACTCCAGGAAACCTACGCCATAGCCAATGAGCTGGATGAAGGCTGCGGGAATAGATTTGAGTCCCACCATCACACTCTTGTTGCGGATAGTGGAGTCAATGAAAATCAGAGCGCTATATAATATAAGAGGTATAAGCGCCAGACAGCTCAGCCACAGACCTACCTGTTGGTACCAATGCTCTTCGGGACGGAGCCATACGCCAAAGTTGAACAGCCCCTCGCCTACTAGCCAGCATAGGAACAGAAAAATAACGCCTATCGTGAAGACTGCTGGAAGGGCGTGAACAGGCTTGAGGGCTTCAGGATATTTGCGCCAAAGATTGATGCGGGCATAGCCGCTATTATAGACCTGTCGCCAGAACTTACGGAAATCTGTACGGCGCTTGTGCCACAGCCATGCCTCAGGGAATAAACGACAGCTGTAACCGTTCTTATAGATGCGGAGGCTGAAGTCTATATCCTCACCATAGAGCGACATCTTGGAAAAGCGCTCTGTCGTGAATCCACCTAACTGTTGATACACCTCACGGCGCACGCCAAGGTTGAACGAGCGGGGGTAGAACTTCTTGTCGAGCTGTTTTTTGCCACCACGAATGCCGCCAGTCGTAAAGAACGAGGTCATGGCATACGAAATGGCCTTCTGGATGTCAGAGAATGACTCGTGGGCAGCATCAGGACCGCCCCAAGCGTCAGTAGGCTGGCGTTTTAATTCGTCGTCAATAGCCTGCATAAAGCCCGGAGGAGTAACAGCATCGGAGTCGAGAATGATGACATACTCGCCCTGAGCACGTTCTACGCCATAGTTGCGGCTCTGTCCTGGACCGCTGTTCTCCTTGAAGTAATAATGCAAATCAAGGATGTTTGCGTATTTGTCGCAAACATCCTTGCAGGGAATCTGTGAACCGTCTTCCACTATTACCACCTCGAAGTCCTTAAGTGTTTGGGAGCTAAGGCTCTCCAGCAACTCGTCCACTTCGTCAGGACGGTTGAAGACAGGTACGATAATGGAATATCTCATTACTCCTTAGCGCGAGCCAGATAAGAACCGTCGCGGGTGTCAACCTGAATGAGGTCACCCTCGTTGATGAACAGGGGAACGCGAACCTCAACACCAGTCTCCAGCGTAGCGGGCTTCAAGGTGTTGGTAGCGGTGTCGCCCTTGATACCAGGCTCAGAGTGGGTCACCTTCAGGATGGTCTTAACGGGCATCTCGGCATAGAGGATAGTACCGTCGGTGGTGTCGCTGACAACAGATACGACGTCGCCTTCCTTCATGTACTCATGACCGATAACGAGGTCGTTGGCGATGGGAATCTGCTCGAAGGTCTCCTGATTCATGAAGATGCGGCCTTCCTGATCCTCATAGAGGTACTGGTAGTCGCGGTGCTCGATGACGACGTCCTCCAACTTCTCACCGATGTTGTAGCGGCGCTCCAGCACGCGGCCGTCGCTGACGTTCTTCAGTTTGATGTTCATGATGGTGTTACCCTTACCAGGCTTGCGGTGCTGGAAATCAATACATACCCAAATGCCACCGTCCATACGGATGGCTGTTCCTTTCTTAATGTCTTGTGAATTAATCATAAAAAATAGCTATTTAATAATGTAATTGTCACTTTTGCGGGTGCAAAGGTACGAATTTTCCGTGAAAAATGAATAAAATATTGAGAAAAATCGCTCAAAACTTGCACAATTAGAAATAATTATGTAATTTTGCAGCCCGAAACTCTGATTTTCGGAGTATATATTGTCGAATTACAACAAATAAAATAACGATAGAACAATGAAAAGAACATTTCAGCCGCACAATCGTCGCCGCGTAAATAAGCATGGCTTCCGCGAGCGCATGGCAACAAAGAATGGTCGTCGCGTACTGGCTTCTCGCCGCGCTAAGGGCCGTAAGAAGTTAACTGTATCTGACGAGCATCACGGAAAGTAATCAATCGTCACGCATAAGAATTGGGTGTATTTTCTAAGAAATATACCCAATTTTTTTGTTGTCTCAATATTTCTTTGTAATTTTGCCCTTCATAATAGCATATAGTTCATGAACGCGAAGGAATTCTTTGGAAAAATGGGCAGCCTCTACCTGTGGGGGAACCTGCTGGCAATGGTCCTGGTAGTGGTGTTGCTGTGCATTGGTGTAAAGTATGGCCTCGAATACTATACTCATCATGGTGAGGGTATTGTGGTGCCAAAGGTTCAGGGTATGACGTATAACAAAGCCCGTCTGCTGCTGGAACAGGAGGGATTGATTATTCTGGTCAGTGACTCTGGCTATAACAAGACCCTGCCTGCCGACTGTATCCTGGCTCAGACACCAGGCAATGGTACGAAAGTAAAGCAGGGGCATATCATCTACGTGACAGTCAATTCACCGTCGTCACCGTCGTTTACCATCCCTGACATTGTCGATAACTCCAGTGTTCGCGAGGCCGAAGCTAAGTTGATGGCTATGGGCTTCCGCCTGTTGCCTGCACAAACGGTACCTGGCGAGCGCGACTGGGTCTATGGCATTGTGTGTCGTGGACGTCGTGTGTCAAATGGTGACCGTATTCCCATTGACTATCCGCTGACCTTGCTTGTGGGTGGAGGCACTATCAACGATTTGGACGATGTCGAATATGTGGACCAGTCGTATGCTGAACCCCAAGAGAATCTTGCCGACGATTTTGAGGAGGTAACCGAACCCGTTGTAGGAGAATAAATCATGATGGCAGACATAACCGATAAGTCACAGGATCTTTTGGACGACATCGCGCTGAGCCTTGACGAAGAGGGCGATGGTCAGCTCTACGAGCATCTACGCATGGAGGTGGATCGCGGTCAGGAACCTGTGCGTATCGACAAATATATGTCTGAGCATGTGCAGCATTCCTCCCGTAACCGCATCCAGAAAGCGGCTGATGCGGGTTTTGTTCATGTCAACGGCAAACCCGTCAAGAGTAATTATAAGGTTCGTGCGGGAGATGTCATTACTTTGATGCTCGACCGCCCGCACTACGATACGACCATCGAGCCCGAGGATATTCCTCTCGATGTGGTCTACGAAGACGACCAACTGATGGTCATCAACAAGCCTGCTGGACTGGTAGTACACCCTGGTGTGGGTAATTTTCATGGGACATTGGTCAACGCCATTGCCTGGCATCTGCGCAATTTGCCCAGCTATGACCCTAACGACCCCAGCGTAGGACTGGTTCACCGTATTGACAAAGATACCAGTGGACTGCTTGTCGTTGCCAAGACCCCTGATGCCAAGACGGAGTTGGGAGCGCAGTTCTTCAATCACGATACCCATCGCAGCTATGTCGCCTTGGTATGGGGTAACTTCACAGAGGACACTGGGCGTATTGAGGGTAATATCGGACGCGACCCGCGTGACCGTCAACGCATGGCGGTATTCCCAGCAGGAGGTGATGTCGGCAAAACCGCCGTCACTCACTATCGGGTGCTTGAGCGCTACGGCTATACCACATTGGTGGAATGTCGTTTGGAGACAGGCCGTACACACCAGATAAGGGCTCACATGAAACATATCGGTCATCCGTTGTTCAGCGACGAGCGCTATGGTGGTACGGAAATTCTGCGAGGCGAGCGCACGGCATCCTATAAGGCCTACATCCAGAATTGCTTCAAGCTTTGTTCGCGTCAGGCCCTGCATGCTAAGACACTGGGATTTGTCCACCCCGTGACCCACGAACAGATGGACTTCACCAGCGAACTGGCTGACGACATGGCGGCGCTCATTGACAAATGGCGTAACTATACTCGTCATAACTAAATAACGTAATAACGAAATAACGAAATAAAAAAATGAAACAACTGAAACGTAACATTGCCATCGTCTGTGGTGGCGACTCTTCAGAGCACGACGTGTCACTGCGTTCGGCTCAAGGTCTCTATTCGTTCTTCGACAAAGAGCGATACAATGTGTATATCGTTGATATCAAAGGGCAAGACTGGCACGTGGAACTGCCTGGTGGTATCACGGCAAAGATTGACCGCAACGACTTCTCGTTTGTGGAAGACGGCAAGGCCAAGCTCTTCGACTATGCCTATATCACCATTCACGGTACTCCTGGTGAGAACGGTATCCTACAGGGCTATTTCGACCTCGTAGACATTCCCTATTCCACTAGTGGCGTTTTGATTGAGGCTATGACGTTCGACAAGTTTGTGCTCAACCAGTATCTGCGCGGCTATGGTGTCAGTGTTGCAGACTCGTTGCTTATCCGTCGCGGTTATGAGGATTTGGTTAGCGAGGACCAGATTGAACAGCGCATCGGAATGCCTTGCTTCGTGAAGCCAGCTACCGATGGATCGAGTTTTGGCGTCAGCAAGGTAAAGAACAAGGACCAGTTGGCTCCTGCTCTGCGTAAGGCTATGCTTGAGAGCGACGAAGTGATGGTAGAACAGTATCTGGCAGGAACGGAAATCACCGTTGGTATCTATAAGACAAATGAGAAGACGGTGATACTGCCTATTACCGAGGTTGTGACGCAGAACGAGTTCTTCGACTACGATGCCAAGTATAATGGTCAGGTACAGGAGATTACTCCAGCGCGTATCAGTGAGGATTGGGCTCGCAGGGCTCGCGAGATTACCAGCCATATCTATGACATCCTGCACTGCAACGGTATCATCCGTATCGACTACATCATCTCGAAGGACGGTAAGGTTACGATGCTCGAGGTGAATACTACTCCAGGTATGACGCCCACCAGTTTCATCCCCCAGCAGGTAAAGGCTGCAGGCATGACGATGACAGAGGTGCTGACGGATATCGTGGAGAATCAGTTCTAAGAGGTGAAAAGTGAATAATTGGCTACCGCTATGAGTAACGAGTTCGATGAGATAAGACCCTACGAAGCGGGCGAGATGCAACAGGCGTTTGACGAGCTGATTAACGACCGGCAATTCTCGCTGGTGCTGAAAGGCTTTGTCCCTTGGTTGCCCAAAAGTGTGCGCAACGGGCTGCTGAAACTGGCATTTATTGGTGTAAAGACACCGCTCGACTTCCAACAGCGTTTCATGAAGCCCGTCGTTAAGTGGATTATCCGTAAGCATACTGATGGCTGTACGTTCAATGAAAAACTGTTGCCAAGGGATAAATCGTTACGCTATACCTTCGTGTCGAATCATCGTGACATCGTGCTCGACTCGGCATTCC
>JAEEGG010002605.1_pt1 | contig 46280 bp, 43 predicted proteins | sample 9134161 | NCBI WGS metagenome assembly JAEEGG01 (sample SAMN16246543, study PRJNA631951) | gut metagenome | biome: gut microbiome; feature: rumen; material: CR-attached | host: Bos | place: Iran: Karaj | collected 2018-10 | reverse complement strand
GTTTGGCTTGTATGGTGCTTTCCTGTCTTTGCTTATCGGGGAATCATTATCGTTTAAGTTTGACTGGAAATCTAATTGGTGGGAGTCGTTGGTTTTTCTTGTGATATTGGTTGTCGATATTTTTGGCGGTTTCGGTAGTAACGTCAGCATAAGCGGTCATATTTCCGGATTGGTTAGCGGAGCTATTGTGGTATGGCTATTCCGGCTTATCTATTATTTCTTTGATGATTCGTACAGAGAGTTCTGTAGATAATGGTAAATTCCATTCTACAGCTTCCTTACCTTACCCATAAACAGAATTGTTCCCGACTTATGTTCGCGGATTGTGAAGAAAAATGGGCGATTCATCGTGAAGAAGAATGGCTTGACAGTCATTTCTTCGCTATTAAAAGGCTTTCTGGAGGTAGGAACTGCATCTGTGCCTTTCTCGGCAAACTTGAGGCTTATAATCTGCCTTATGTCAGAGACAGATGGGGAATTGTCTGCTATGCCTGAGAAATCGGCTTCTGAAGAAAAAGCGTCAGTCATTTCCATAGCCTTTAGTGGCTCTATGAAATTGTTCTCGCATTTCAGATCAAGGCGTGGCATGTCAAGGGCAACTTTCTGGTCGCTTGTGCGCTTTCTCATCTGCGTGTCCTGTTTCTTGCTGAAATTCCTCATACAGTCTTCAAGGTTCTCTCCCTTGTGAGGCAGATAGATTTCCATGTAGAAATTACCTTTCAGATATGGTATTCTGAGAAGATCCATTTTGTCCCCTTCATATACTTGATAATGCTCTTCCTGTTGCATCATCATGACCTTTGATTTCGTGCCGTCGGCATTCTGGAAGTCCATAGGTCTTGTAACGTCCTCTTCAAACACGTTATTCCATGTTCCGTTGAAGCACACTATATTGAATAATGCAATCTTGGCATCAGAAGAAAGAGGCTGGCTGAGAATATTCTTGATACTTCCCCTAGTGTTTTGAGAGCACCAAAGGTTAATGTTATTCTTGGTCATATCCGAGGCAAGGATATGATTGCGTATTTCAGCCTTGAAGTCGTTTCTGTTCTTGGCTGTATATTCGTTCTTTAGTTTGAACTTATTATCTATCCAAACGGAATGAACGTTCTTTATCCCATTCTCACGAGCAAATCCTGCAAGATAGTCATTCAGTTTACCATACACCTCACTAAGCTTTCCCGCTTCCAGGTCTTCTGTGCCTAACACACTCATTATCTGATCAGAAGTGATACCCTTAGCACCATTTGCAAGAATGGATAGTGCATCTGCCAGACAGAGAGGGGAAATGACAATATTCTCGTTCTTGTCGTGCAACTTATCCACTTGCTCAAAGAGAGTATATGCCATACTTGTCTCGCCTTTGTATATAGCCTTTGCGGTTGAGTCAAGAGGACATGCTATTGTATTTGCCTGTCGCGCTTGCGCCATACAATTTGTAGGTGTGAGTATTGCTATCGGCATCAACAGAACTGATATAATGAACTTGCTTCTAATCATAGAGTTTTTATTACTGGCTTTTTGTGATTTTTGCAAAGATACTGAAAGTTCGTTGAAAAACCAAATAAAATACCAAATATCTTTTATTTCTTTGCTGACTGCTTGAAATTAAAAGCGTGGAAGATGTCGCCAGCGGTAACTGTCAGTTTGAGAGGTCTTTCCACAGGATTCGGATTTGCTTTAAAAGTGACCTTTAGCATGTTTTCATTTATGTCTGCCTTGAACCAATCCGCGTCATAACTCCTTGTAATACCATATTCATGAGTAATATAATAATGTTTATCTAACGAATCGGCACTGGAAAGCCATGAATCAGAATAGTTACTGCATATGAATGTGATTTCCCCTCCATTAGCATCAATAATATAAGCGTCATCTTTCTGAGTTGTTTGTGCCTCAGTTTTCCAGATCATTTCGTCCCAATCTCCTAAAGCACGCTCTACATCTTCGTTGCATGAAGTGAAAGATAGGGCGGCAATAATTGTCATGGCGATAGGCCAATTTCTTGTTTTTTTCGTTTTTAATTCCATTAGTTCTTAGTTAATTGATTAATGATTTTATTGATTAATTTTATGTCGCTATTTCCCTTACGGAGTAAACCTAATGCCAAACTGCAAGTCGAGCATGGTTTTGTGCTCGGTGTAATATGTCTTGTATCTCGTAGAGCCAGGGATGTTATATTGAATGGTTGGCTCTGCATAGATGTTAAGGCTCTTGAAGATATTCACCTGAACACCTGCGGCAGCCTTAAGTGAATAGTTTACAGGCAGATTCGATAGATGACTTTCTTTGTCAGTCTTTCCGCTTATACCAAAGTCTGCTCGTCCGCCAGCACCAAGATATATGTTGCAATAGCGGTTGTTGTAAAGCTGATAGTTCATCTGAACAGGAACGCCGATGAAATGCAGATTCTGATCTGTGTGTAACGTATAACCCATGCTTGTGCGGTCTTTGAACTCGCTATGCAGATAGGTATATGTAAGACCTGTGACAAAAGACCAATCCTTGGCTACAGGAATACCAACCTGAAGTCCGATGGTTATTGGTCGATGATGCTTTTCCTCGTGATATGATTGGTACGAGTATGGGTCGTTAATGTTGTATGTGGGTGGATTCCCGTCTGGGTCAAAATAAGTCATTTCTCCATCTGACGACGGGTCTCCATTTGAGATATTGATGCCAGAGGCATTCATGGCGAGATATATGTCCTCTTGTTTCTTTTCCTTGAAGAGAGGGGTGTTCTCGCTTTGTTGAGCTTGTGCGGTTATGGGTGATTCTACACTTGGTTGTGCTGAAGCCGTTGTGCTTTGGGGGGCTTGGGTGGTAGGCTGTGGGGTAGGGCGAGTAGTGGTTTGCTCTTGCTCCTCTGTTTGATTTGCTTGCTCTTTTTGTTCCTCTTTAGTGGCTGGGGCTTCTGGGTTTTGGGGCAAAACCAAACATGGTTTTGAAACATAATTTGGGCTGCTTGCTGGTTTTCCTCCTTTGTTTGCAAGAATGTGGCTATCATGCGTGGTTGAGGTGGCGGTAGGGCTTGTCTTCTCTGGAATAGAGCCGATAGAGTTTGCCTCCACGAGAGCCTTTTCTTCCTTGTCGTTATAGAAGAAATAGAGGGTGGTAGGGATTAGAAGCAGAAGTAGAATAGCAGCACAAGCCTTTCGCCAATATTGTGTGATTGGTGATAGGCGGTGGGTGTTTGTTTCAAGGGCAGCATCAATGTCTTCCCACAATCCCTCTGGAATTGTAGGAACCTCGTAATTAGCCATCTTCTTCTGAAGATCGTTAGTCCATTTCTCTTTCATTGTCTGCCTCCTTCCTGCTTTAATAGAATCTTGCGAAGCATGTTCTTCGCTCTGTGTAACTGGGATGCTGATGATGCTTCCTTTATGCCAAGCATCTGGGCTATTTCCTTGTGCGATTTATCCTCAAAGGCATATAGGTTGAGAACTACGCGATAGCCTGTGGGTAATTGCTGTATGGCGTTGTGCAACTGCTCTGCCGAGAATCTTTCCACCTCCAGATCCTCCTCACGGTCAGGTAGTTCCTTTGATGTTTCAATAAAGGCATCCTTGTGCTTCCTTCGCAACAGCATGAGAGATTCGTTGACCGCTATCCTTGTCATCCAAGAAACGAGCGAACTTCCATCTCGTTGTTTGAAATCACCTATGTTTTTGTAGGTTTTTATGTAAGTTTCCTGAAGGATGTCGCGAACATCTTCTTCGTTGACAACATATCTCTGACAGACGGCAAAGAGATAGCGAACCGTAAGACTATACAATTCCTGCATAGCCTTACGGTCGTTTTTCAACAGTCGTTCTGTCAGTTGGTTGTCAATCGTCATTTCTATAGCTTTCTCACCTTACCAATGAAGAGAATGGTGTTTGAATCCTTCTCGCGGATGACAAAGGCGAATGGACGGTTCATGTTGAAAATAACCTGAGAAATTGGTTCGTGTATTGCCGAATCGTACATTTCTGCCATCGTTACTGCGGCTGCCTCCGTACCCTCTTCATCCACCTTGATGTAGGTTGCCTGAATTATATTGCCGATGAAGGTACTTTTGTCTGATATTCCTGTGAAATCGGCTGTCTCTGGATAGAATGCAGATTTCATGCCAAGATCTGTAAGAGGCTTGTTGAGTATGGTCTTGAACTTTAGTTCCATGCGAGGCATACTTACAACCACCTCTCTTTGTTGGAATTGATTGACGTATTCGGAGAAAGCCGTAGAAGAAAGGCCTTTCAGGCACTCGTCGAGTTTCTTGCCCTCGTGTGGCAGAATGACATCCATGCAGAATTTATTATCGCCATAAGGGAACTCAACCATATCCAGATCTTTGCCTTCATAAGCTGGGAATTTCTCAATCTGGAACATCATCTTGACCTTTGACTTAGAGCTGTCAGAGTTGGTAAAATCCTCATCCGTGGTGTTGTTCTTGTTAAATTTCTGCGCCCACATACCCTTGAAATAGAGGGCATTGATGAGAGCCAGTCTGCAGTCATGGGAAAGTGGCTCCTCAAGAAGTTTCTTTATGCAGCCTTGAGTGTTCTTATCGCACCATGAGTTGATGTCGTTCATCGTCTTCTCTGTTGCCAGATCCTGATTGCGCGTCTCTGCGTTCTGCCATTTCTTGTTTACTTGGATGTATTCGTCCTTCACCTTAAAATCGTCGTCAATCCATTGTGAATTGGCTATTGCCACGCTTGTCTTACTGTCGGCTGACGTGAGATATTTGTTGAGCTCGTTGATGGCTGAGTTCTGTTCTTCGAGAGGAATATCCTTTGTGCCGAGAAGGTTGGTTATCTGGCTGAGCGTCTCGCCCTTAGCTCCGTTAGCTAACATTGTGAGCACTTCTGTGAGGCTCAATGGCGAAACTATGACGTTATCTGTTGGTTTCTCCTGTGCGCAAACCTTGTCGAGGAGCGGAAAAGCCAGGTCATTGCCCGATTCGCTCATAGCTCTCGTTATAGGAGATGTTGGACAGATAACGGGCTTGGGAGGATCGTCAGGTCCGTCTTCGTTATCGCAACTAACTGTAGATAGTAGTGCTACGGGCAACATAAGTGCCATTGCATAGAATTTATAATTCTTCATAATTTTAGGCGTTTTAGGGGTTCTTTCTGTATATATAATGCTGAAAAATTGAAAACCTTGCATCGGTAAAGGGATTTTTTTATAATTTCCTTACCTTACCAATGAAGAGGATAGTGCCTGTTGTCTTTTCGCGGATGATGTAGGCAAACGGACGGTTCATGATGAACGGCATAGGAACTTGTTCCGGGGTTAAAGATGTTGAGGTAAAACCTGTATATGTAACGGCAGCTGCCTCAGTACCTTCTTCATCTACATTCACATAGGTGATCTGAATGACATCTGAAAGAACGGTTCTCTCATCGGAAATGCCTGAGAAGTCGGCTCTCATCTCAGAGAAAGCATCAGTCATGCCCATTGCCATTAGTGGACTTGTGAGAATGGTTTGGCCTTCCAGTTTCATGCGAGGCATACCGACAGAAACCAATCTCGCACGAGTGTTATGGATATACTCGTCGAAGGTCTTTGCGTTAAAGCCTTTCAGACAGTCGTCGAGTTTCTTGCCCTCATGCGGAAGGATAACGTCCATGCAATAACTGTCATTGCCGTAAGGAAGCTCCACCATATCCATATCGTCTCCTACATATGCAAGGAAGTTGTTCGTCTGGTGCATCATCTTGACCTTTGTCTTTGAGCCGTTGGAGTTCGTGAAATCCTCATCTATGGTATTGTCCTTTTGGAACTTATGCTTCCACATCCCCTTGAAATAGAGGGCGTTGATGACCATCATACGGTAACTGCTTGGAAGAGGCTCATCCAGAATCTTCTTTATGCAACCGCGAGTGTTTTTGTCGCACCAGCCGTTGATGTCATTCTTCGTTTTATCTGTGGAAAGTTCCTGATTGAATGTCTCGCCAACAAGTTTCTTTTTAAGGAACTCGGGCTTTACATTGAAGTCTTCATCAATCCAAACAGAGTTAGCCGTTGCAAATGTCGTCATGTCGTCAACTTTCTCCAGATACTCGTTTAGGCTCATGTATCTCCCGTTCACTTCTTCCTCGCTTGCATCACCCGACTTGATGATTGAGTTAATCTGCTTGAGAGTTTCGCCTTTTGCGCCGTTGGAGATAACGGCAAGCATTTCCGCCAGACTTAGAGGTGAGATAGTGAAGGTCTTGTCTTTTTCTGTAATTGCATCAACCTCAGAGAACAGTTGGAAAGTCCTCTCTTGCGATGCCTTGAGGGCGTTGATGGTTGTTTGGTCCATTGGGGCAATTTTTGTACCGGTTGCAGGCTCTGGAGTTTCTGAATCATCAGAACTGTCGCAACTTGTGGCGAATGACAGGGAGGTCAATGCCAGTAGTCCCATTGCATAGAATCTAGATTTATCCATTTTTCTTGTTTTTTTAGGGTTTCTAACTGCCCGTATAATGCAGAGGGAATTAAAACCTTGCATGGGAAATGATATTTTTTTGTTGATAGGTAAATTTTCTTGCTTTTTATGTCCGTTGTTCCTTCGATTGCAGGGAACGGACTTGAAACGGTTTTGAAACGGAGGTGGAACGGAATAAGAACCCTTTGTGGGCTGCCCTCCCTTGCCCCTTACGGGGAAAGGGGTCGCTCTTTCTGATTTCCAAGTGCAAAGTTACAACATCTTTCTCGCAATTGCAAATTGTTACACATTCTTTTCGCTTAGAAAAATGCGACAACGTTATAACTTATTGAAAAACAGAATGATGTGCAGAATTTTGAGATGATTTTTCGAAAAACGTTACATAGTTACGTAACGTTTATAAACACACCCTCACACTTTCGAAAAATATGGGACTTCAACCTCAATAATAATATAATATATTATATATTATATTATTATTGAACCAAAAAGTAGGAGGAAGCATTACATACCCCCTCTGTGTTAAAACGTTACGTAACTATGTAACAATGTAACGTTTTGTTCGTAGGAAATCATGGGAAGTCACGCTGTTTAATGCCCGAAAACGCATGATTAACAGACTTTTGTATTTCTTTTATAATGATTTAACCTTTTTTTATGAGTGATAATATGGTTGTTTCAATTATTTTTCGTAACTTTGTCCCCAAATTGTATAATGAAAGCCTACCGACTTGATGTCGAATAAGGCGATTTCTATAAATGCGCATAAAGATTGTAACGAGAGTAAAGATCTAAGCAATTTAAAAAGAGAAAAAAAGTTATAGGTAAATAACATCAAAACAATTTAACAGGAAAAATGAATCTGGATATTTTGACAGCCATCTCGCCTATTGATGGCCGCTACAGAGGAAAGACGGAAAGCCTTGCAGAGTATTTCTCAGAATATGCACTTATCCGTTATCGTGTTCGTGTAGAGATAGAGTATTTCATTACCCTTTGTGAACTCCCATTGCCTCAGCTTGCAGAGTTTGATAAGGCGCTCTTCCCACAGCTTCGTGGTATCTACGAGAACTTCTCGGAGCAGGACGCACAGCGCGTGAAGGACATTGAAAAGGTAACTAACCATGACGTTAAAGCAGTAGAGTATTTCATCAAGGAGAAGCTTGACGAAATGGAGAAGAACGGTCTCGGCGAAGGCTACTTCGAGAAGAGCCGTGAGTTCATCCACTTCGGTCTTACTTCACAAGATATCAACAATACAAGCGTACCTCTTTCTGTAAAGGAGGCTCTCGCTGAGGTCTTCATCCCACAGGTTGAGGAGCTCATACAGCAACTCTCTGATTATGCAGAGGAGTGGAAGAACGTTCCAATGCTCGCAAAAACACATGGACAGCCTGCATCTCCAACACGTCTTGGCAAGGAGGTTATGGTATTCGTATATCGTCTTCAGGAACAGCTTGAGACTCTCAAGGCTTGCAAGTTCACAGCTAAGTTCGGTGGTGCTACAGGTAACTACAATGCTCACCGCGTGGCTTACCCACAGTATGACTGGAAGGCATTCGGCAATAAGTTCGTCAGCGAGAAACTCGGACTTGAGCGCGAGCAGTTCACCACACAGATTTCTAACTACGACCACCTTGGCTCTGTATTTGATGCCATCCGTCGTATCAATACAATCATCATAGACCTTGACCGCGACTTCTGGATGTATATCTCTATGGAGTACTTCAAGCAGAAGATTAAGGCTGGTGAGGTAGGTTCAAGCGCTATGCCTCACAAGGTCAACCCAATCGACTTCGAGAACTCAGAGGGTAACCTCGGTATCGCTAACGCAATACTCCAGTTCCTTGCTCAGAAACTGCCTGTAAGCCGTTTGCAGCGCGACCTTACCGACTCTACAGTACTTCGTAACATCGGTGTACCTCTCGGTCATGGCGTTATCGCAATCCAGAGCACTCTCAAGGGACTTCGTAAGCTCATCCTCAATCAGGAGGCATTGCAGCGCGACCTTGACAATACATGGGCTGTTGTGGCTGAGGCTATCCAGACAATTCTCCGTCGTGAGGCTTATCCACATCCATACGAGGCTCTCAAGGCACTCACACGTACCAACAAGCACATGGATGAGGAGACAATCCACGAGTTCATCCAGACACTTGAGGTGAGTGATGCTGTTAAGGCTGAGCTTATGGCAATAACTCCAAGTAATTATACGGGAATTTAAATTTAGAAAGATCTGCCTACGACCGTGAGGCTGAGGCAATCCTAATATTAAGAAAATAAAGTAATAATTAAAGTAATAAACAGATCTAAATGATGGAAACAGAAAACGACAAGCTTCAGAGTCTGCAGAATTCTGTATCAGAAGACTCTTCTGCCCGTGAGGGCGGTTTTCAGGAGGGTGGCTTCAATGCACGTCCTCGTCAGCGCGCTCGTATCGGTCAGCGTGCAGCTTATTCTTCAGACCGTGGTTCATCACGTCCGGGCTATCGCCCACAACGTTCAACAGAAGACGATGGCGAATTCCGTCCAGAGGGCTTTGGTGCTAACCTGACAAGTAGCCGTCCACAGCGTGAGGAAGGCGGTTATCAGCCTCGTGGCGGCTATCAGTCTCGTGGTGGTTATCAGCAGCAGCCTCGTGGCGGTTATCAGCAGGGTGGCTATCAGCAGCGTCCTCAGTATCGTCCACAATATAACGGGGGAGAGAATCAGGAAGAGAATATGGGTGGTTATCAAGCTCGTGGCGGCTATCAGCAGCAGCGTGGCGGCTATCAGCAGCAGCGTGGTGGCTATCAGCAGCAGCGTGGCGGCTATCAGCAGCAACGTGGCGGTGGCTATGGTCAGCAGCGTGGCGGTGGCTACGGTCAGCAGCGTGGCGGTGGCTATGGTCCACAGCGTGGCGGTGGCTATGGTCCGCAGCGTGGTGGCGGTTATGGCCCACAGCGTGGTGGCGGTTATGGTCCACAGCGTGGTGGTCAGCGTCAGCACACAGCCGACTACAACCCAAATGCAAAGTACTCAATGAAGAAGCGTATTGAATACGCTGAGAACAATATCGATCCAACACAGCCACTTCGTCTGAACAAGTTCCTTGCTAATGCTGGTGTTTGCTCACGTCGTGAGGCTGATGACTTCATCGAGGCAGGAGTAGTAACCGTAAACGGACAGGTAGTAACAGAGCTCGGAACAAAGGTACTCCGTACAGATACCATCATGTTCCACGATCAGCCTGTAACTCTCGAGAAGAAGGTTTACGTGCTCCTCAACAAGCCAAAGGACTATGTTACAACTACCGACGACCCACAGCAGCGTAAGGTTGTTATGGATCTCGTTAAGGACGCATGTCCAGAGCGTATCTATCCTGTAGGTCGTCTTGACCGTAACACAACAGGTGTACTCCTTCTCACAAACGATGGTGACCTTGCTTCTAAGCTCACTCATCCTAAGTTCCTGAAGAAGAAGGTATATCATGTTTATCTCGACAAGCCTGTTACTGCTTACGATATGGGTCAGATTCTTAATGGTATCACCCTCGATGACGGTGATATCAAGGCTGATGCTATCGAGTATGCTTCTCCAACCGACAAGAAGCAGGTAGGCATTGAGATTCACTCTGGTAAGAACCGTATCGTGCGCCGTATCTTCGAGAGCCTTGGCTATCACGTAACCAAGCTCGATCGCGTACAGTTCGCTGGTCTTACTAAGAAGAACCTCCGTCGTGGCGACTGGCGTTTCCTCACCGAGAAGGAAGTGGAGATGCTCAGAATGGGTGCTTTCGAATAATAAAAACAATAATTAGAGGCTCTAGAGATTCTAGAGCTTCTAAAATTTTCTAGACTAACTAGATAAAACAATAGAAATGAAAAGAACTAAAATAGTTGACGCTCTTCGTTCAACTGCTTTCGGTGAGGCTATCGATGTAAAGGGATGGGTTCGCAGCCACCGCTCAAGCAAGGCTGTTGACTTCATCGCACTTAACGATGGCTCTACCATAAAGAACATTCAGATTGTAGCAGACACGGATAAATTTGACGATGAGATTCTTAGGCAGATTACTACTGGTGCTTGTATCCATGTAGAGGGTACTCTCGTAGAGAGCCAGGGTAAGGGACAGACCTCTGAAATCCTCGCAACTTCAATCGAAATCTATGGCCTCTGCGGTAACGACTACCCAATGCAGAAGAAGGGCCAGAGCTTCGAGTATATGAGAAAGTACGCGCACATGCGTCTGCGTACAAATACATTCGGTGCTGTGATGCGTATCCGTCATAACATGGCGATTGCTATCCACACATACTTCCATCAGCATGGTTATTTCTACTTCCATACTCCGCTAATCACAGCTTCTGACTGTGAGGGCGCAGGTCAGATGTTCCAGGTAACAACCAAGAACCTCTACGACCTCAAGAAGGGTGAGGACGGTAAGATTGACTACTCTGACGATTTCTTCGGCAAGCAGACTTCCCTGACCGTATCAGGCCAGCTTGAGGGTGAGCTCGGTGCAACTGCTCTCGGAGCTATCTACACCTTCGGTCCTACCTTCCGTGCAGAGAACTCAAACACACCACGTCACCTTGCCGAGTTCTGGATGATTGAGCCAGAGGTTTGCTTTATCGACATGGACGAACTGATGGATCTTGAGGAAGACTTCATCAAGTTCTGCGTAAAGTGGGCTCTCGACAACTGTAAGGACGACCTTGAGTTCCTTAACCAGATGATAGACAAGGGCTTGATTGCTCGTCTTGAGGGTATCTTGAAGGATGACTTCGTTCGTCTGCCTTATACCAAGGGTATCGAGATTCTTCAGGAGGCTGTGAAGAAGGGTAAGAAGTTCGAGTTCCCATGCAACTGGGGCGATGACCTCGCTTCTGAGCACGAGCGCTTCCTTGTTGAGGAATACTTCAAGAAGCCGGTCATCATGACCAACTATCCAAAGGCTATCAAGGCTTTCTATATGAAGATAGACGAGAAGAATCCTGTGCTTGACGGTAAGGAAATGGCTCCAACCGTACAGGGTACTGACGTTCTCTTCCCACAGATTGGTGAGATTATCGGCGGTTCTGTTCGTGAGGAGAGCTATGACAAGCTTCTGAACGAAATCAAGGAACGTAACATTCCAATGAAGGATATGGAGTGGTATCTTGACACACGCCGTTTCGGTAGCTGTCCACATGCCGGCTTCGGACTCGGTTTCGAGCGTCTCATCCTCTTCGTGACAGGTATGCAGAACATTCGCGATGTAATACCTTTCCCACGTACTCCGAATAACGCTGAGTTCTAAAAAAACTCCCATACCTTATCAAAGGATGGGATGTGATTATAGCAATACCGCTTATGGTAGTAATTCAAACTATCCGTAAGCGGTATTTTTTGTTGTTGAAATTTAAGATCTATTGTAAATGCCTATTTCACAATCCCGGAAAACGTATTAATAACAGGTAACAAGTAACAATAAGAAAAAAGTGTAAGATGCTGCCTATATTTATTATTTATATATAATAAGGTATATAAACTCCTTAGAATAATTCTGTAAAATTTTGGCATACACAAAAATCCTTATTGTTACCTGTTACTTGTTACTGGTCGGGATTTTCTTGATTGTTGAGCGAGACCCATATCTTGCTTGCGATTGTCTAAGGTGAAGAAAATGAGACTGTTATGTTAAAGTTGTGAGGCGGAGTATAGGCGACTGACAGTCCCAATAGCATAACAATAAGCATTAATTTCAGGCTGATTCACCTTATTCAGCATGCTTGAAAAACGATGTAAAACGTGAAAACCACTCCAAAAACCATCTCACAAGCTTAATACTGGCTTCAATGAGATTCTGCGGGAACTTTCAACTTCCTCCAATGTAAGTCCGTTCTAGGTCCGTTGTAAATCCGTTCTAGGTCCGTTCATCCTATAGTCCTAGGAGCGAACCTGAAGCGAAGGCATAGCGAAGCCAGAGCGAAGGCACAACAGCGTTTCTACCCCTGCGGTAACAAGTAACAGGTAACAATAAGGATTTTAGTGTCAACATATCTCATTTCAGACATAGTACCCCTCGTCTGGATATGCTCTGTTGGGTGGGGATGATGCTAACAAGGTGCTGTGGCATAGTTGAAGGTATGGAAGGCGATGTAAAGAAAAAGCAAAGACAATCAAAAGGGCTGATACTTCATGTAAGTACCAGCCCTAAATATATCTAATCGAAAAATTTTTACCGGATAGCAATATCTTGAAATATGTAGTCTATTGCCAACTTACATTCTCCCATTTCAGCTTGTCCTCGTTCTGAGGCTTACGCTCGTCAGCCTTATGGCCAATGCCGAGGATGCAGAGGCATGAGAGGTTCTCGGGAATGGAGAGAATTTTCTGGATGGAAGCATCGGCAGGAGTTCCGTCCTTGAGACCGCGAGCACGCATCTGAGCCCAGCAAGAGCCGAGACCGAGGTCCTCTGCCTGATACTGCATAGAGATAGCAGCAATACTGCCATCCTCTACCCAGCAGTCGTTCTCTGCGGCATCACCCAAAACTGCGATGCAGACAGGGCATGAGGCAAGAAACTGTCCGCCGAGATCCTTTGCTTTAGAAAGGGCTGCAATCTTCTCCTTGTCCTCTACCACTACGAATTGCCAGTTGCGCTGACCTTTTGATGTTGGTGACATGAGAGCTGAGCGGAGAATGAGTTTGATATCATCCTTGCTTACTGCCTCTTCTGTAAACTTGCGGTGGCTACGACGCATCTGCGCCAAATCTTTGAAATCCATAGTCGTTTATTTTTTATCTTGTTTTCTTATTTTCATTATGCGTGTGCAAAGATAGGCAAAAAAAACAAGAAAAACGAAAGAAAAAGCATGAAAGGCACTTTGGGCTGCATAAAAGATTGGTAAAAATTATCGTTTTATAAAAAATAATTACTATATTTGCAGTCGATAACTAAAACAAGGAGTATGAAGTACGCAGACTATATTACAAAGATAGAAATCGATTCTCTTTGGAGCGGTAAGAAACACATCGTATGGTCACTTGACCGTAAGGTGAACATTCTCAGTGGTGTGAATGGTGTGGGTAAGAGTACCATATTAAATAAGGTTGTGACACCTTTGCGCCAGAAACTCGCCCCGGGTGGGGTGCTTGCCGCACTTGAGGAGAACGGCGTGCACCTTGACTTCTATCCTGTTGATTCGGATATTATACGCTTTGACGTAATACGTTCTTTTGACCGTCCGCTTATCAATTCTGAGATGGCAACAAAGCTTGATTTCCAGATTGCCACAGAACTTGACCTTCAGCTCTTCAACCTCCAGCGCAGATACCTTGACTATCAGGTGAATCTTGGAAACAGGATGATTGCAGCTCTTCAGGAAGGCAATGCCGACGAGGCTCAGAAGCTGTCGAATGTGAAGGTACATTTCCATAATGTGCTCGATGAATTGTATGCTGAGACGGGCAAGAAGGTGATACGTACTGCCAATGAGATTCGTTTCTCACAGGTGGGCGAGGACTTGTCTGCATATCAGCTTTCAAGCGGTGAGAAGCAGATGCTCGTGATTCTGCTTACTGTACTCGTTGAGGACTCACAGCCTTACGTACTCTTTATGGATGAGCCGGAGGTCAGTCTGCATGTGGATTGGCAGGAGCAGCTCATCGACCTTATAATGGATCTTAATCCTAATGTTCAGATTATCCTTACCACGCACTCTCCTGCCATGATATTGAATGGCTGGATTGACAGAGTGACGGAGGTGAGTGAGATAGAGATTGACAATAAAGAGGTTAAGAGATTAAGAAATTAAGGGTTGACGGATGGTAAAGTCATTGAGAATATCATCAAATTATCTGAGTGCTGCTAATGCCATTCACGGAAAGAAGGCAAGGCGGCGTATCGTGGCTTATGTGGAGAGTTACGACGATGTGCTATTTTGGCGTACCGTGCTCAGCGAATATGAGAACGAGACACGCTATTTTGAGGTTATGCTCCCAACGAGAAACACTCTGTCGAAGGGTAAGAAAAAAGCGATAATGTCTATGCTCAACGAAGGAGGTGGGCGTGATATGATAGCCTGTGTGGATGCTGACTATGACTATCTGCTTCAAGGAATTACGGAAAACTCACGTGCGGTGATAGGATGCCCCTACGTGTTTCATACATACGTCTATGCCATTGAAAATTACCAGTGTTATGCCCCTTCCTTGCATAATGTCTGTGTGATGGCAACTCTTAACGACCACCATATCTTTGATTTCGTGTGGTTCATGACCCGTTATTCGGAGATTATATACCCTCTATTTGTCTGGAACATATTGCTTTACCGTCGTCATCAGTTTCATGACTTCACGATGAGCGACATGAATGTGGTGATAGAGATGGGGAAGTTCTCATTGGCTGATCCACAGGCTGCTCTTGATAAATTGCAGCGTAAGGTGGATGTAAGGTTAGCGGAGGTGCGTAGGAATCATCAGGGACTTAGAAGGGAGTATGAGGCACTTGAGAAGGAGCTTGTGACTCTTGGGGTTACTCCACAGACCACGTATCTTTATGTTCAGGGGCATCATCTGTTTGATAATGTTGTGGCTCCGCTTGTAGGTCGTGTGTGTGAGAGACTTAGAGTGGAGCGTGAGACTGAGATTCGCCAGAAGGCATGTCATGTAACCCAGCGCCAGAATGAGCTTTCTGCCTATCAGCATTCACAGACCGACTCTTCCCAGATGATGAAGAAGAGTACAGGATATTTCCGTTCTGCACCTTTCCGCAAGTTACAGGATGACATAGAGGCATTCTTGTCAGGTGCAAGTTACCCTAATCTCGGATTTACAGGGTAGTAGGGGAGGATGGAAAACTTTAATTTGTAAGAAAAAACGCCGAAAATCAGTCGATTTGTAATTTTTTTCGGAAAAGTAGCTCATTTATATTGGCGTTTTTTTGTTAATGTCGTAATTTTTTACTAACTTTGTGGCGATTTTGGCTCATATCGGCAATGTCTTGGGGACATGGGCTGTGGAGCGAATCGCCTAAATAGATATTAGCAAATATTCACTATTCAGTAAACAATTTGGAATAAGTATGGAAAACCTCGGATTAGGTTTAACCCTGATGGCTATTGGTATGGTAACAGTTTTTGCCATACTGCTCATTGTCATCAATTTGAGCAATGCGCTCATCAAAATCGTAAACAAAGTTTGCCCAGAGGAGGAAGCTCCTAAGAAGAAGGCTGCACCGGCTGCTGCTCCAGCCAAGATTGATGCTGCTGTAATGGACGTAATCAAGGCTACCGTAGCTCAGATTACAGGTGGAAAGGGAACAGTAACTAACGTAACAAAAGCCTAACTTATTTGTTAAGCCAGACATCGTCTTGGCGAAAATGTAAGGTGGAAAGATAATAACAAATCACAATAATACAATGGCAAAAGAGATAAAGTTCAGTTTGGTCTTTCGTGATATGTGGCAGAGTGCCGGAAAGTATCAGCCACGTGTTGACCAGCTTTTAAAGGTCGCTCCTGCTATCATCAAGATGGGATGTTTCGACCGTGTAGAAACCAATGGCGGTGGCTTCGAGCAGGTCAACCTCCTCTATGGCGAGAACCCAAATATCGCAGTACGCAAGTGGACAAAGCCTTTCCATGAGGCTGGCATCCAGACTCACATGCTTGACCGTGCGCTCAACGCACTCCGCATGAGTCCATGTCCAAAGGACTTGCGTCGCCTCTTCTATAAGGTAAAGCACGTTCAGGGTACTGACATCACACGTATCTTCTGCGGTCTTAACGACCCACGCAACGTGATTCCATCTATCAAGTATGCAAAGGAAGGCGGCATGATTGCTCAGGCTTCACTTTGTATCACTCACTCTCCAATCCACACAGTAGAATACTATGTAAACCTTGCAAAGCAGTTCATCGATGCTGGTGCAGACGAGATCTGTCTGAAGGATATGGCTGGTATCGGTCGTCCTGAGACTCTCGGTAAGATTACTGCTGGAATCAAGGCTTACAAGGAGGATATCATCATTCAGTATCACTCACACGCTGGCCCAGGCTTCAACATGGCAAGCATCCTTGAGGTATGTCGCAATGGTTGTGACTACATCGATACTGCCGTTGCCCCTCTCTCTTGGGGTACAGGTCACGCTGACATCATCGCCGTTCAGGAGATGTTGAAGGATGCTGGCTTCAAGGTTAAGGAAATCAATATGGAGGCTTACATGGAGGTTCGTACTCAGATTCAGGAGATGATGGACGACTTCCTCGGCTATTACATCCCTGCACAGAATCACCTCAATAACTCATTGCTCATCAAGCCAGGTCTTCCTGGCGGTATGATGGGTTCGCTCATGACCGACCTTGAGGATAACCTCAAGTCACTCAATAAGTGGAAGGTGAAGAACAACCAGCCAGAGCTCACTACCGACCAACTTCTTGTTAAGCTCTTCGATGAGGTTGCTTACGTATGGCCAAAGGTTGGATATCCATGTCTCGTAACCCCATTCTCTCAGTATGTTAAGAATCTCGCTCTTATGAACGTGATGCAGATGGAGAAGGGCAAGGAGCGTTGGTCAATGATTGCTGACAACATCTGGGATATGATTCTCGGTAAGTCTGGTAAGCTTGCTGGTCCTGTTGATCCAATCTTCGTTGAGATGGCTAAGGCTGACGGTCGTGAGTTTATGACAACCGACCCACAGGAGAACTATCCTGACAACCTCGACGTATATCGTCAGAAGATGAAGGAGAACGGTTGGGATCTCGGTGAGGATGATGAGGAACTCTTCGAGTATGCTATGCACCCACAGCAGTATGAGGCATTCAAGAGCGGTAAGGCTAAGGCTGACTTCGAGGCTGACCTTGCAGAGCGTAAGGCTAAGAAGAATGCTCCTAAGGGTGACGCACAGCCTAAGACTATCACCGTTACCGTTAATGGTCAGAGCTATAAGGTTGACATCGTATACGGTGACAAACCGGCAGCAGCTCCTGCTGCAAGTGCAGCTCCTGCAGCCGCAGCCGCACCAGCAGGCGAAGGCCTTGAGGTTCTTGCTCCACTGGAGGGTAAGGCTTATATGGTAAGCAACTCAAGTGAGACTCCTAAGAAGGTTGGCGACCATGTAGAGGAAGGTGATATCATCTGCTACATAGAGGCTATGAAGGTGTTCAACCGCATCAAGGCTGAGAAGGCTGGTACTATCACAAGCATCAACTTCACATCAGGCGACTCTGTAGAGGAGGATGATGTGCTGATGACTATTGCGTAAGAAATCCTGAAAGTTCCAGATTGTCCGGAATATCCAGAATCACAAGATTAACTAGAAAAAATGGAAATACTACAGAAAATATGGGAAATGACCGCGTTCTCGCAGACAGGCGGTGACTGGTCTTTCCTCTTGATGGTTCTCATAGCATTCGTGCTCTTGTATCTGGGAATCGTAAAGAAATATGAGCCTCTGCTGCTCATCCCAATCGGATTTGGCGTACTCCTCGCCAACTTCCCTGGTGGTGGCATGGGCGTTACTACCGTTACATCTGAGGGCTTCATCCCTGACGGCAACGGCGGTTTCCTCCTCGATGCGGCAGGCAACAAGGAAGTTATCTGGGATATGCCTCTCCATAAGATTGCGCATGACCTCGGACTCATGAACTTCATCTACTACATGTGCATCAAGACGGGTTTCATACCACCTATAATCTTCATGGGTGTGGGTGCGCTGACCGACTTCGGTCCTATGCTCCGTAACCTCCGTCTCTCTATCTTCGGTGCTGGTGCTCAGTTCGGTATCTTCGCTGTTCTTCTCGTTTCCCTCGCATTGGGATTCACTCCACAGCAGGCTGCCTCTCTCGGTATCATTGGCGGTGCTGATGGTCCTACGGCTATCTTCACCACTATCAAGCTCGCTCCTGAACTTCTTGGTCCTATCGCTATCGCTGCTTATTCTTACATGGCTCTCGTGCCTGTAATCATCCCTCTCGTGGTTAAGCTTCTCTGCTCAAAGAAGGAACTGATGATCAACATGAAGGAGCAGGATAAGAAGTATCCTAACAAGACAGAGATCAAGAATCTCCGCGTGCTGAAGATCCTCTTCCCAATCACCGTTACTACTGTTGTGGCTCTTCTCGTTCCAACGGCTGTGAGCCTCGTAGGTATGCTGATGTTCGGTAACCTTATCAAGGAGCTTGGAAGCATGACAAGCCGTCTATTCGATACTGCGTCTAACGCTATCATGAATACTGCTACTATCTTCCTCGGTCTCTCTGTAGGTGCTACAATGACTGCTGATGCGTTCCTTAACGCCCAGACCGTTGGTATCGTTGTCGGTGGATTCCTCGCATTCGCACTCTCTATCGCAGCAGGTATCTGCATGGTGAAGATCTTCAACCTCTTCACTAAGAAGAAGGTAAACCCATTGGTTGGCGCAACAGGTCTGAGTGCCGTTCCTATGGCTTCTCGTGTGGCTAACGATATCGCTACACAGTATGACCCAAAGAACCACGTGCTCAACTACTGTATGGCAAGTAACATCTCAGGCGTTATCGGTTCTGCCGTTGCCGCAGGTGTGCTTATCTCATTCCTTCAGTAAAAGCATAGCTGATATATAGAAAAAATAAACCAGTACCTCAAATCGGGGTACTGGTTTTATTTTGTGCTTTATGCTTTTACACTTTATTCTATTTACTGAGCATAATTGAAAATTGTGCGTGGTACCTTGATAGTCTCAGCCTTTAGACCTTGTGTTTCGAATGTAACGGCTACAGAGTCATTGCCTGGAACGTTGAGCTTGGAAATATCAAAAGAGTAACCGAATGAGCTTGTGGAATAGTCTGTATTCTTCTTCGTGTGACGATTGTAAAGCATCGTGACTTTAACGGCATTATCTGTGCAACTTGTGACGCAGAGCTTTGCATCAGGAATAATGCCATTGTGAAGTGAATCTAATGAAAAGTCGGCAGTGAAGATAGTGTTAAGATAGCCATATGCCAACCAGCAGTTTTGAAGGCTCCTTATGGCGAAAACACTGTCCTCTGCAGTTATGTTTGCCTTGTCAGCCTCTTCTTTAGTGATTGGGTTGGACTCTATGAGATATGTGCCGTTTTTAAGGTCGGGATTGAGTACAACGCTAACGTCATTTGTTGTGGTAACATCATCTTCGTAGAAATATACATCGAAGTAAATGCGTTTATGATTGCCAAATCCTACTCCCTTAGTAACTTCGTTAACCTCTTCTGCCGATGGATATATTATCGTGCCATTATCCTGAATCAGTTTGTAGTTTGGGTATGAACCCGTGATAGTGAAGTAGCCTGACAGGAGTTGCTGATTCTTTACATCGTCCAAGCTACATGAAGCAACGCCAAATAATACAGCACATGTGAGTGCCAAGAAATAGATTTTTTTCATTTTGCTTATTTTTTGTTATACTTAAGTTTTCTTGATTAACCGAAATGCAAAAATAATATTTTTTTGTTATATACCAATACTCGCTACGAGATATTTATGATTTTTTTACCATCCCTTAATTGCCTTCATCTCTTCGCCATTCATAGTCCCTTTCCGGAATGGGACTTGCAACGGATTTGAAGCGGAGGAGGAGCGAAGGAGAAGTGGAGGTGAGGAGACCCCTAAATTTGACACATACTCCGATGTTATCAATATCGGACTTCCCTGCGTAGGGAGACTTTTTCCGCACCCAAGCGAACGCTATCACATACTCCACACACCAACACCTAACCCCTGATTCCGAGTACAAAATTACAACAAAAATCCCGAATACCACCAACTAACATAAAAAAATATATGTTACTTTCCAAGAAATTGTATTTTGCACTTGTAACTTATTGATACACAGAGATAAAATTTCGGAAGGCAATTCTCGGTAACATATATCAGTTACCGAGATAAGGGAGGGGGTAAGTGTGTGCAAATTATACCCCAAAATATATAATATAATATAAATATATTATATTATATATTTTGAACTTTTGAGAGAGTGGTAGGGTGTCCCTTTTCGGTAACTGATATATGTTACTTTGACATCCTCATATGCCATTCTGAGCCTCCTGTTAGGGGGGGATCTAACATGTCTTGAAATATGATATTTTCGTGATTGTTTACAAAAACGCTTTTTTACTTGTTTTTATGACCACAGAACATACAAAAAAAGTGAAAGTACCGATTTTCGACCGTTATCAACTCGCTAAATGACTAATGACGTTAATGACGGAACTTGATGCCGTTTTACCATTCGGAAGAGTAAGAAATAATATGCTTTCGTCGGCATGATGTGAGCAGTAAATAGAGTCTATTATGCAATTTTGATGTAAGGTTTCTGGATGGTGTAACTTGTTGTTTGTTAGTGTATTATGGTGTTTGTAACTATGCCTGTTTCCATTTTCGGAATTTTGGCAAGAAATATTGTCGGAAAAGCGTCGAATTATTTGGTGGTGTCAGGAGTTTTTTGTAACTTTGCAGAAGTGAAAGAGAGATTTTTGTAGCAGAGGCTATGCGACCTCCTTCTTAACCCTATAATCGTTGGAAAAATGAAAAAGTTTATTATCTTTATAATGCTGACGACTGCACAGAGTGTATGTTATGCTCAGAGCCATCCTAAGGTAGATAGCCTTTTCAGCTATCTGAAGGAGATAGGCATGGTAAAAGCCTGTGAATATAATAATTTCAGACAGTACGGCTTGCTGAAAAGGTTTAGTATCAGTCAGAATGTTGTGCCAGGTATTGAGAAACTGGAGTCATTTGTGATGCCTGATGGAAGTAATATGTCCGCTGAGCAGTTGCAGATGGAGAAGAGAAAGATTCATGCAATAGAATACATTCGTAAGGCTATCGCCGAACTGAGTAAGGATGCCATTGAGAGTCAGAACTTTGAGTTCCATGAACCTTGTAAGGACTCAATCGTCTCTTCTCTTACCCTGAAGAAGATTTCTGATACAGGTACTCCGATGGAAATGCCAGATGGCTTTGACTATAAAAGAAGTAACCAGTTTGGCAGAATATTTTTCAAATATGATATGAAACCATGCAAGGAAGGCATCTATACAGCGCAATGGTCGTTGTCGTATAGGGTATTGCTCGACATGACATCTATAGCAAAATCGGCTTTTAATACTGAAGCGTTGATGAAACGGATAGAGTCTGTGCTTAGGGATAAGAATATGACAAAACGCACTATCGTCGTGAGATATGATAATGATTTCAAGGGCTACGATGACAAGGTGGCACAGAAGAAGGGGTTTGATTTCTTCAATATGCCAAAGCCGGAATACGATGGTGAGAGCAATACGCTAGTATGTAAGTTTACTGACGAGGCGGCTGCAAAATCGGTTCTCACGCATCTGATGGATAGTGTTCGCAATTATATTGCAGTCAACCCTCATGAGGCTTATTCCATACTCTCTGAGGCTTATTTCAGCGATGGATATCTTACAAATCTGTTCTCTGGAGGTGGAATGATGGGAAGAAGAGGTGCCAGCAAGTTGGATGTCTATGCGTGTAAGGATATCGATGGCTACTATATCCTGCTGAATTTCTCAAAGAACTGTTGGAATGTTCCAAAGGACTGGAGAACGCTGAAGAAGCGCATTAATGGAAATTCTGAATATTATAAGGATAATTGGTAATGGATTTCCTTTCATATAGATTCACCTAGCTGCCTGTCAGTTTTAAATGACAGGATTGTTTATTCTTGCTGGGTTAAGTTTGCAAGCCTTGTAAAATGATTTTGCTTGTTAGAGTGAGGAAAAGGATGTACCTTTGCAACACAGTTAACAAAATATGTATAATCATTTAAAATCTTGCAATTATGAATACTCAGAAGATTTATAACCTCATTATCCTTGATGCCTCAGGCTCAATGTCTGCAATCTATAACCAGGCTCTTAGTGGTGTTAACGAGACAATCGCTACAATCCGCATGGCTCAGGAGCAACATCCAGATCTAGAACAGTATCTTACGCTTGCCTCATTTAGTGCGGGCGAGAATTTTCTCAACCGCATCTATTCTGCTAAGCCTATAGCGGAGGTAAGGGATATTACAAGGGAAGACTATCCTTTGCTTGGATGCACGGCGCTCTATGATGCGATGGGAACGACCATAAGTGAGCTACAGCAGAAGCTTAGTCATGACGATAGGGTTCTTGTGACCATAATAACCGATGGCTACGAGAATGCCTCACGTACATGGAGTGGTAGTCAGATCAAGTCACTCGTAGAGGAACTTCGCCAGATGGGGTGGACGTTCACTTACATTGGTGCTGATCAGGATGTAGAGAAGGTTGCAGGTGGCATAGGAGTGAGGAACTGCCTCCGATTCTCAGCTGATGAAGCATCAACGCTGGATATGTTTGCCAAAGAGCGGTCAAGTCGTAGAAGGTATTATGGGGCTATGCAGGCGAAGCTTTTACGATGTGAATCTTCTTTGTCAGAGGATACAGATTTCTTTGCTGAAGAGAAAAGAATGCCAGAAGTAGATCGTCAAGAGCCAACCAAGAAGGGCTCGGTATTAGCAAAACTATTAAAACGTAAATAATGGAATATGAGATATCAGCAGATAAAATTTAAGGACTTGCCATTCAAACCTGGTCATGACCAGGTCTTCTATATTGAGAGCGAATATGATGTGTCGGTAAACGAACGTATAAGGAGCAATTACAATGAGATACGTGATGCCATGCAAAAACATGGTATGCAATTTTGTTACCTGCCATATCTATTTCATTCTGCTGACATCGAAAGGAAAATACATTATTATGCTCCTTATCTGTCGGAAAGAATTATTGCCGACAAAAGTATAGGAAGTGGTGCAATGCTGCGTTTCCTTTCTGATAAGAGCCAGAAGGTTGAGCCGTCGCTGATATTTTATGCAGTAAATAGTTATGCGGTAGAAGAAACTACCTTCATGCAACTTCCAATATCGGAGGTTTGTAAGGATGATAGTTTCTCTATAGATGATATTATCTTTAACATAGAATGTGCCAATGAAGAGAGAGTCTCAGTTTGTCTCCTCGATAGCATGTACATTGAGGAAGATTCTTCACAATCAGGTATAAGATTCTGTAAGGATTTGGGTTCGGAAGAAGAATTAAGAACGGAAGAAGATCTGTTCTGTGAAGAACTGCCTGCTCGTGCATCCCTAAAGCACTATGACACTCCAGATGATATCGAAGAAGAGAAAAATGCCAAAGAAACGGAAGAGAAACGTAGGTCGTCAAAGAAACGTGGCATAATAGAACGTCTCATGAAGTGTTTTACATCTGCTCAAAGTTCTTCATCGATTGAGGATATAATAGATGCTGATGAAGATGCAGATAAAAGTTTTATTGATACACAGAAGATTCTCCGTGAACTTCGGGAAAACGTACAGAAACTTAGGCTTGAGGGCGTTTCGCTTATGGCTATTCATGAGTTTATAGATAAGCAGGAACCGCTATCGCGAATGACGATTAAGGATGACTATAGGATTTTCCTTCCTGACTATAACAATATGGAGATAGAAATGGGGGCATTGCCTAAAGCCGTGTATTTTCTTTTCCTACGCTATCCAGAAGGTATAATATACAAACACATGCCCGACTATTATAATGAGTTGATGGGCATTTACAAGCAGTTGCGTCCTAATACTGATGAAGCAAGGCTCAACCTTACCATAACAAAGGTTGTTAACCCATTAGGTAATGCCTTGAATGAGAATATAGCAAGAATCCGTAAAGCTTTTGTCGATAAGTTTGACGAACATTTGGCTCGCAACTATTATATTTCTGGTGAGCGTGGTCTGCAATACTCCATCCCTTTGGATCGAAATCTTATAAATTGGGAGGAATAAAATAAAAAAGTTGTTGTTGTCAGAAATTTTGTTTGGAAATAGCTGTGGTAAGGGTGTTAATGCAATTTATATATAGTTCGTTATATAATCAGGTGATAGGCAGAGGGCTTGTCACCTGATTCTTTTTTGCGAAGTGCTGATTTCTGGAAATAGGGAAATACCATCAGGGTAGTAGGGAATCTCCTTTGGTTGACAATATAAAACCTACTACTTTTGTAGGGACAATCAATATTACTATTAAACAGAAATACTATGACTAAGAAATTCTTTTTGCTGATATCAGCACTACTAACCATTGCGTTGACGGCATCGGCTCGTCGAGTTGGCGTTTACTGCCACATGGCAGCAACAGGTACACAAATCTCTGAGGATGGAAACATCAGGGCGTTCATTATGGTTAATCATGATGGGACAGCCAATCTGGAAGTGATGAATTTGACGGATAAAGTCATATTCATCAGACGGGCACATTCATTTTCGTTTGTAAACAAAGTATCAGAACCGATGTTTATTCCCCAGTCGAGAACGGAGAGCTACACCACTCAGCAAAGCGTGGTTACCAATGAAAACAGATTCAACGAGACAAAAACGGTTCGGAGTTATAGCCGTACCAACAGCCATACGGTTTATGACCAGCGTGTCATTGCCATAGCTCCCCATGGGTGCTCATTGGTATATGTGTGGGATGAACTTCCAGAAAGACTACGCGAAGACATTATTGATATAGGTGAAGATAATTCCCTTATAAGAAATTGTAAAGGTCGCTTCATGGATACTGGCAAAAGGTTCTCTAAGGGTGACCATCGTAACTATACCGCGGAGAACACACCGCTTCTGCTTGCTGCCGATTTGGAATATAGTTTCAAGGAAAGAGGTGAAGAGAGCAGTCGTATGTATTTGCAGGACTATGTGTCAAGCATTCAAATCGGTCGTGCTAATGAAAATCCATATTCGGGCTCATATTTTGCATTCCTCAGCGGGAATTCTACTAGTTTGGTAATATTAGAGGGAGCAATGGGACTTATGTCTTTGGTGTGTTTGGGTATTCCTCTTGCCATGTTGTGATGGCGAATGACATAGAAACATCATAGGATTTATGATGATATTGTAAAGGTATTTGCTATTTCTACTTTCGCTCTCTGATAAATAAGGGAGGTAGAAGGTATTAAATGGCAAATACCTTTGGTATTGTCAGGAATTTTGTGTAATTTTGCACTTAAAACATGATAAAAGCAGAGTCCACCTTATGAGTAAGATAAAATATCTATTCGGATTATTACTGATTTCCGTTCTTGTTTCTGGCTTTATGCCTTTAGAGGCGCATGCCCAATCTACAATTGTTGGCAGTGAATATAAGCCAGAAAAAAACATAACTGAATACTTTGTCTTCCCATATGGTGAGGTTTCACTTCCTGGCAAATGGGAAAAATGGCAGTATAACTCAAATGCTCGTCAGCAGTTTTTCATTAATAATGATTCTGTACTAATTGCTATATCTTTTGGGACTGTTAGTGATTATGAATTCAATAGGGGAGGATTGTTGAAAGGATATGATTTCATCAAGGCATATTATGACTGGGAGTCAGAATATTTCTCTTCCTCGGGTTTCGAATGTAAGATTATTGAGGGTGACCAGTCTAATTCGTATATTATCTGGAGACTATGGGGACAAAAGGCTGATACTTATTTCCTTATTGGTGAGCGAAAAGGTCATGTATGCAACTTCTCTGTTAATATAACGGATAAATGGGCTGAGGATGAGAAAGTACAGTTTCTAAAAAGCATTTATCTAAAATAATTATCTCTCGTGAACAAGAGAATAGTTATCATAGGTGCAGGAGCGGCAGGATGCTTTGCTGCCATAGAGGTGAAGCGCAGATGCCCAAAGGCGGAGGTTACGGTGCTTGAGAAAGGCACTAAACCGCTGGCTAAGGTTGCTATTACCGGTGGCGGACGATGCAATCTCACCAACTCGTTTGCTGAGGTGAAGAGTCTGGAGCAGGTATATCCTCGCGGTTTCCGCCTGATGAAGAAGCTATTCCATCATTTCTCGCCAAAGGATGCATACGAATGGTTTGAGCGCGAGGGCGTGCGACTTGTAACGCAGGATGATGAGTGTGTGTTTCCGCAGTCGCAGGACGCTATGGAGATAGTCTTGACGCTCACCTCACTTATGAATAGGCTTGGCGTGAATACCCTTTGTGGTTGTAAGGTATCTAACATCGCAAAACGCGATGTTAGCTCTGATGGGAATCCAATTTACGCAGTAACCTATACTAAGGAAGGAAGCACTCACGTTATAGAGGCAGACAAGGTAATCGTCACCACAGGCGGACATCCTTCCCCTTCCGGATTTGATATGCTGAAGGGACTGGATCTGGAGATAGTACCTCCTGTCCCGAGTCTGTTCTCGCTATGCATTTCTGATAAGAGTCTAACGGCATTGATGGGTACTGTGGTAGGACAGGCACAAGTTTCACTAGCTGGCACTAAGATAAAGACCAATGGACCATTGCTCATCACTCATTGGGGCATTAGTGGACCGGCTGTGCTGAAGCTCTCGTCGCATTGTGCAAGGATTCTCGCAGAGAAGAATTATCAGGCAGATGTGACGGTGAACTGGCTCTTTGAGATGAGCAATAATGACGTGCAGGAAATGCTCTCTGCGTATGTCAGAAAGCAAGCTGCGAAGAAGATAACCTCCGCTTATCCTTCGGCTCTAAATGCAAGGCTATGGGCGCATCTTGTGCAGAGGGCAAAACTGTCGGCTGATATGCGCTGGAGTGAGTTGCAGGGCAAGGCATTCAACAGACTCCTGACCGTCCTCACGTCTGATACGTATCACGTTACTGGCAAGAACCGCTACAAGGACGAGTTCGTTACCTGTGGCGGTGTGTCGCTAAATAGTTTGAAGCACGACACGCTTGAGGCTAAGAATCATCCAGGACTTCATTTTGCCGGAGAAGTAACCGATGTAGATGCCGTTACAGGCGGTTTCAATCTACAGGATGCATGGACGATGGGGTGGGTGGCAGCAAAGGCTGTGGTGGCCTCTCCCCCCGCCCTCCCCCGTAGGGAGGGAGCCGATTTGAGTATTGGAGAGTGATTAATAGAATAAAAGTGAAAAATGAAAAATAAATACATTTTAAAAAATAACAAATTAAAGCATATCGTCTTCCGATTAGGGGAGAGACCGTTATGGGTCTTTTTAGCTTTCTTATTCTCTCTTTCTGCTTTTGCTCAGAGCTTTGACCGATATTTCGAGGACGCAACCTTGCGTCTGGACTATATATTCGCAGGAAACGACCATGAGCAGCATATATTCCTTGAGAATGTGAAGCGGCAGGAGAAATGGGCGGGCAGAAGGGCGCGTTTGGCCGAGAAATTCCTGAATGGTAACGGACAGATAACGGTTACGGATCATGCCTCACATGAGGTGATATACGTCTGGACCTTTTCCACTCTCTTTCAGGAATGGCAACTTGAGGCAGAGGCAAAGGCAACTGACAGGGCATTTGAGACAAGCTATAACATCCCGTTCCCTAAGAATAAGATTGATGTCACCGTAACCCTTACGAATAACCATAATGTGGTGACTTCAAAGTTCACGCATATCATTGATCCAAAGGATATCCTTATACGTAAGATAGGTGCTACTGGCGTGCCTTTCCGATATATATGGAAGGGAAACAACGCTGCTAATGCGAATATAACCGACTGCATTGACATCGCCATTCTTGCAGAAGGATATACCGAGGCCGAGATGAATAAGTTCTATAGCGACTGCGGACGTGCCGTTGAGGCCCTCTTCGCCTACGAACCTCTCAAGAGTATGAAGAACCGCTTCAATGTGGTGGCTGTGGCTGCTCCATCCCTTCAGTCAGGACCTTCCGTCCCACTTAAAGGTAAATGGACGAATACAGCCACAGATTCGCATTACAGCACGTTCTACAGCGACCGATACCTCACCACGCGCAATATGCACAAGGTCTATGACCTGTTGTCGGGGGTGCCTTTCGAACATGTCGTTATACTTGCCAATTCTGATATATATGGCGGAGGTGGAATATACAATCAGGTGACGGTCGTGACATCCGATCATCCAACATTCAAGGAAGTGCTCGTGCATGAGTTCGGACATGCGTTTGCCGGACTTGGCGACGAGTATGAATATGGAAATACGGCAGATGTGTATTATCCTGCCGATACAGAGCCGTGGGAGCCTAATCTCACCACACTCGTGAATTTCAAGAGTAAATGGGCTGACATGATGCCTCAGAATCAGCCTATACCAACGCCGAAGAATCCGAATGTGCCTGATTATAAGACTATTGACTTCAAGGATGCTAAGGCTGTTGAGGCTCTTAATGCTGCCACACAGGTAGTAGGCGTATTCGAAGGCGGTGGATATCAGGAGAAAGGCTGCTATCGTCCTGCACAGGAATGTAGGATGAAGATAAACGAGGTGCGTGATTTCTGTCCGGTATGCGCAAGGGCAATCAGGAGAATCGCAGATTTCTATACAGGTAAGTGATAGGCATTTACTGTATTCCCGGAAACTAAATCTGAAAAATAGTTAAAATAGTTGTCATTTGATAGAAATACTACTATTATTTGTGTTGAAAGTGCTGATATTTTAGTAATTTTGCATCCAATTTGTAAGAAAAGCTTACTGTGGGTAATCAAAATATGAAGAAAATAACAAAACTGGCAATCCTGGTTAGTGGAGGCGGTACCAACTTGGAGAATATCATCAATTACTTCAAGAATAATCCTGATGTAGAGGTTTCGGTTGTAATTAGCAACAAGGCTGATGCCTACGCAGTTACGCGTGCCAAGAATCATGGAATACCATGCAGCATAATCACTCGCAAGCAGTTTGAGGACGACAAAGAACTTGTTATGAACACCGTGAAAGGATGCGACTTCATCATCCTTGCAGGTTGCCTTGTCCGTATTCCTGATTATATGATTGATGCTTATCCAAAGCGTATCATTAATATTCACCCAGCCCTATTGCCTAAGTACGGTGGTAAGGGTATGTATGGACATCATGTGCATGAAGCTGTCAAGGCTGCTGGCGAGAAGGAATCAGGTATCACAATCCACTACGTGAACAACGAACTCGATGCTGGTGAGCATATCGCTCAGTTCCGCGTAGCTCTCACAGAAGAAGACACCCCCGACACAATCGCAGATAAGATTCACGAACTGGAGATGGAATACTTCCCAAAGGTTATTGAGGAGTGTATCAAGAAAGGGTAAAGAATAAAGTAGATAGCGTAAGGTAGATAGTATAATCGCAGAGGTTATACTATCTTTTTTTTGTTATAAGTTTCATATTCATGAAGCGTTTCTCTTAGGAGAATATATCTAATGAGCAACTTTTTGTGTTTTTCTTTTGGAGATGTATCATTTTTTTGCTACATTTGCCGAGTAATTAATTTAAATACGTATTGCGTTATGAAAAATACTGATACCATTTTGAATGACTCAAAGGTGAGACTCGCGGTAAGATGCATATACTACAAACCCGTCACCCCTTCCTGTGACGTGATAGAACTTAATCAGGAGGAATATGCCAAATTCTTGCGTATGCGCTCAATGCTCAACAGAATTGCCTTTGTTCTGAATCATCTGCACAGGGAATATATGTCGGGCAAGGTTCATGAGATTGCGTGGATACCGCTTGATGACGATATTGAGCTTATCAAGCATTACGAGGCAAAGACTGCGAATGAAAGTGAATAATGGATTTCTAAATAGGCATATGTATGAAGAAATTTGAACTTAGAGGGTATGACCGATATGAGTCTGAATACTATCACATTGGTCTTTATGATACCTACGAAGAGGCAATGAAGGTCTTCAAGGAGAAAGAGAAATACAACCTTGAAAACAATTTTGAGGAATGGCTGGATGTTCAGCAGATTGAAGTTGGGGAGGATTGACAATGATGACAATGAGAATAGCCGTGAGATTTATCTTTAGCAAGTCAGTCACACCAACATTTGATGTGATTGAAATGGAGCATGAGACATGGATTAAGTTCCTGCATGCTGAATCTATGGACACCCGAATAGATATGGTTCTCAAGCATCTTGGCACAACCAAGGAGTTCTTGCCTGGCAAGATTCGCGAACTTGCATGGTTTCCGCTCGACGACCATATGGAACTTATCAAGCACTACAAGCCACAAGCATAGTTTGTAGCGTGCTTCCCGATACTATCAAGAAACATAAGCCTTTGCCACAAGCGAAGGCTTTTCTGTTTCCCCCATTTTTCTTGCCGAAACTTCAGCCCACACAGAAAGCAAATAGGAGAGCCGAAGCCCTCCTATCCGTTTCTTATGCTGGTTGCCACTTGCAATGAGCCCTTGGCAACTTTCTGACAAATCGTATATTATAACGTCATTACACGTTTCATCTCCAGATTCTCGTACCCTTCAGGACAATGGGTTGACAGATAGACCGTAGGATTCTGGCGGATGAACTCACGAACACGATCGAGAGTTTCGCGGGCTGCGGTCTGATCCTCGAAGATAATCGAGAGCTTGTTAGCCTTTAAGGCGGCATCGCAATAGGTCACATCGCCGTGCATCATATAGTAGAGACCATCCTGTTCTGCTATGATGATACTGTTGCCCTTGGTATGTCCCTTTGCCTCAATGAACCAAACGCCCTCGGCAACCTTCTCGGCATGAGGGAAGTTCTTGTATGAGTCGCTATACTCTGCACGCACTATGTTCTCACCACTTAGCTTCATCGCATCGGCATCTTCTGGCGAGATATACACCTTGGCATTTGGGAAATACTGCAAGGCTGCCGTGTGGTCGGGATGCTTGTGGGTGATGAGAATCTTCGTCACCTGTTCTGGCTTGTAACCCAGTTCGGTGAAAGCCTCCATATAGTCCTTCAGCTTCTCGCCCATGTAGAGCGGTGCGCCGAGTTTCTTGGCAGGAGCCTTCATGTCGTTCTGGAAGCCAGTGTCCACGAGTATCACCTCGTTGCCCATGTCAATGAGGAAGTTCTGGAGACTGCTGCGGTAGATGACTTGTTCGTCTGTGTTCTCTTTGCCTTCACCGCCGAAAGCAAATTGCTGGTTCATAAAACCGTTGTCGAACATTCGTATTGCCTTGATTTCCATAGTATAATTGTTTGGATTAGTATATTTACCTTCTATTATTTTGCCAGTTCCTTCTCTATGCTCTCTTCCATTTCCTTCGGCTCTGTTGTAGGTTCGAAACGGCTGATTACATTGCCTTCTCTGCTGATGAGAAACTTGGTGAAGTTCCACTTGATGTCTGGCTTTGATGCGTAGTTTGGATCTGCCTTGGTGAACATCTCATCAAGGATTTTGGTGAGTTTATGTTCTGGATTGAAACCAGCGAAACCTGCCTTGCTCTTCAACCACTGGTAGATAGGATGAGCACCCTCGCCATTGACCTCAATCTTCGACATCAGAGGGAAGGTGACACCGTGATTCAGACGGCAGAACTCCTCTATTTGCTCGTCAGTACCAGGTTCCTGATGACCGAACTGGTCACATGGAAAACCGATGATTACAAGTCCTTGGTCTTTATACTTCTGGTAAAGGGCTTCCAGACCATCATACTGAGGAGTGAAACCGCATTTGCTGGCCGTGTTGACAATAAGTAGCACTTTGCCTTTGTAGTCGGCAAAATTCACTTCCTTACCCTTGTTTGACAGGGCGGTAAAATCATAAATTGTATTCATATCACTTGCTTTACTATTTAATGACAGCAGACACATGGTCACCGTCATGATTAAAATACTGATATACTTTATCTTCATCATTCTACCAGGATGACTATTCTTCTACTGCAACAAAATTCCCCTTCTTGCGTTTGCAACGGGGGCAGCGCCATGTATCGGGCAGTTCCTCGAAAGGTGTGCCGGGCGGAATGTTTTGCTTAGGGTCGCCCTTTTCTGGGTCGTAGGTGTACTTGCAGGGGCATTTGAACTTTGTCATATTGTTCTTCCGTTTTTATTAGAAAAAAAAGGCGGCAAATATCAGTGTCTTACAGCCCAAAGGCTCAGTCACATTTTTGCCGTCCACATTGAAGAAAAATTCATGTTTTTCCCGTTAATCGGGGAAATTGAGTAGCCCAAAGGCTATGCCGTGAAAGATATCAGGCAGGTTGCCACTTGCAACGCACAGGCGACACAATAGCGCCCTCCTTCTTCAACTCGGCAAATGCCTTATCCACTTCCTTGCGGTCAATACCTGTGATCTCTGCAATCTTGCCTGCGTTTACGGGTGCACCGAACTCACGCATGGCCTGTAATACTTTCTCCTTCATAAATAGAATCCCCATCTCTTATCCACAAAGTTGAAGACCGTCATGGGGCATGGGTCTGACGTTGTAACTATAAGCCTCCCCTCGGGGAGGTTTGGAGGGGGCTTTTTACATCATTGCTGCAAGGAAATTATCGTAACCGAGCTTATCAATATAGTTCAGATACTGTGCCTCCCAAGCCATGTGATCCTTCTCACCGTCAATCCACTTCTGGATGAGCTTCTGGGTTGGATAGTCGTCAGCGAAAGCCGTAGCCAGTTCGCTCAACATCTTCACGGCATTAGGCTCGTAGTCTGATTCTATCTGCTTCTTTGGATCATCGTAGAAAGGGAACTCAATAGTCTTCATAGCCTCCTGAAGGTCAGCAGGCTTGCAGCCAAGCTCCACCAAGCGGTTAAGAACCTCCTCGGCTTCCTCCCATTCCTCTTCTGCCTCTTCCTTCCACTTGTCGGCAAGCTTGTTCCAACCATTCAGACGGTCATACGCCGAGAATGCGAAATGCTGCTTACTGTTACCAAACCATACTGCGCCAAGATAGGCGAACTGCTTCATTGCTTCTTCTTTTGTCATAATAAGTTTTTTGTTTTAGGTGAATAATTATGTTAGTTATCTGGGTGCAAAATTACAATGTTTTTGCAAATAAAAGCAAACTGAAACGAAACAAAAACCGACTAAAACGAAACAAATACGAAAAATTTTAGTATCTTTGCAGCAAAAATATGCCCGATTATGTATAGTCTGAAAGAATTTTGGAGAGACCTGCCCTTACCTGAAGGTGAGTGGGATGGAAACGTAATCTGTCTGGAAACCAACGTGGAGTGGACGTTCGGCGCAAACGAGACACACGGTTTCCTGTCGTGCTATACGTTCACCATCGTCAAGAGCGGCTGGGTCACTATCGTGTACAACAACAGCGAGATAACCCTTCACGAGGGTGATCTCTACACCTATTCACCGGGCATGGAGGTCACCGTACTGTCGGCTTCCGAGGACTACCGCGGCATCTGCCTTCTTGCCGACGAGCGCTTCACGCTCAGCCTGCCCACGGTGCGCAATGCCGTCCGCACAGCCTATTTCAACGTCGTAGAACTCACCTCGCCCGTGCTTTCGCTGAAGCCCGACGACCTATGCCGACTGCGTGAACTGATGCAGATGACCATCCGCTATCAGCAGTCAGGTATACCCCACTCAAACGAAAGTCTCCAGATGCTCTACAGTCTCTTCTTGCTCGACCTCTCTGCCATTCAGGAGCACAGTATCCGTGAACACCGCTTCCCCAAGCGCGTAGAGGAGATATTCCTCGGTTTCCTCAGTCTGCTGCCCCAGCACTTCATTGAGCATCACGACATCGGCTTCTACGCCTCCAAGCTCTGCATCACCACCACCTACCTCTCGCGCATCGTCAGACAAGTGTCAGGCGGTCGCACAGTCATCGACTACATCAACCAGTTCCTGCTCATGGAGGCCACTTTCCTATTGCGACAAACATCCCTGAGCATCAGACAGATTGCCGAGCAGCTCCACTTTGCTGAGACAACCACCTTTGCCCGCTTCTTCCTGCGCATGAAGGGCATGAATCCGAAGGAGTTCAGATCACCCTTGCCTCGCCATCGAAAGCGCAAATCTCCTCTGCCAAATGGTTGAGGGATTCGCTGATATATGTCACTCTTCCTATGCTCTAAAATTATTCGCCCTTTTCATGCCACAAGCACGAAAAATCCCGATTCGCCAAAAGCAAATCGGGATAATTTCTTTGTATCACTTATTCTTGTATGTGTAGGTGTATTCCAAGTCGAAATCCTCTTCTCTTTCTGGAATTATAATATGCAAAGTCTTGATAGTGCCATCATCGTTATATGAATATTCAACAGATTCCACATCTTTCTCACCTCGATATATAGGACCAATGCGTTTTTGAAGTCTTCCTATTGAGTCATATTCGTTTATAAATTCTACAATTTCCGCATTTCCTTCTTCTGTATTGAAGAAGGAGTGTTTTACAACATTACCATGACTATCACACTCGTGGATGTTCTTGTCATAAAATCGACCATTACCAAGATAGGTGGCATTTACTGTGTCAGAATTCTCACCATAGCTATATGCACGAACAATACCAATATTATCGCTTACAGTCCTATTATACTCGATATCCTTTATTAGCTTATTGTTATAGTCATATTCATAATTGTGTGTGCGAAACAGTTTGCCTTCTCTATCGTATTTGCGCATAACAGAAACTCTATCCATAGAGTTGTACTCATATTCATATTTTCCTGATGTTTTATCTACCAAATCAATCCTCATGCCTTTATCATCATAAACATATAATGCACTATATTCATAAAGATATTCATTACTGATAAGTTGCCCCTTTTCATTATACTTGAAAAGTTGATACATAGTTCCTTGAGAGGAGCGTATGCCTGATTTCCATTTATAACGAGTTACTGCCACTTCGGCAATGTACTTTTCCCCATTGGTGTTTTCGTCATCGTTACTTGAGCAACTCACGAAGGCAAGCCCTAACACCAAACCAAGCAATAATGCGATGTTCTTTTTCATTTTTGATATTTAAATTTCACAATTAAGTAGTTTTTCTTTTTTCGGGATGCAAAGGTACGCATTTATTTCCGCACCTCCAAATCTATCGGCACTTTTCTCTTCTTGAGAAGATAGATTGAAAGGGGAAGAAAGGGTGTGTGTAAAAAATATTAGACTATTAGACCATTAGACCATTAGACCGTAAATGGCCCTTTTTTTAGAATAGGCTATCACGAGAACTTATCCATTACCGGCTTTAGGAATGGGGTGATTGTTCTGTCGAAGGTTCTGCCGTAGCGGTTGATGAATATTTTTGAGATGCCGATATAAAGGCGTTTCTTGGCACGGGAGAGGGCAACATACAGCTTACGGGCATCTTCCTCCTTTTGGTTGATGGTGGTAGCATTGAAATTGGGATAGCGACCGTCAACGGCATCGAAGACGATGACGTTATCAAACTCCAGTCCCTTAGCTTTGTGCACCGTAGAGACATAGATACGCTCCTTAATCCTGCTTGCGCTGCACAGGTCGGCCTCGCGCAGAGTGTTGATTTCCGCCCCGTAGTGCTGGAGCTGTAGGATGAGTTCTGGGTATTTCTCGCTGTCTATAAGGTCGTTGTCGATGTATGAGCAGATATAGTCGAGTTTATCAACAGGGTTGATGAGTTTGTCGCTTACAAGGGCATCGTGAATGTAACGAAGCTCGGTGGTGAAGATAGAGAGACCCTCTAAATCTCCCTGCGTAGGGAGACTTGGGCTGGCTCCGGCTCTCTCCCTATGCAGGGAGAGCGGGGAGAGGGTCGGTTTATATAGCAGATCATGCGTATGATGATAGAGTGGGGCATAATTCTTCTGAAGCTTGGCACCGACATTTATCACGGCCTCACGTGCAAGGAGTGCATTCTGATGCGGAATGATAGTCTTGGCTTTCTTGTAGCAGTAATCCACAAGACTCTTTGTCGCAAACACATCATCGTCGGCAAGATGCGAGTTTTGTCCTTCAAGATGAAGCGTATCGAGCAAGTGCTTGAGCTTGTGAACTCGTAGGTCTGGCTCAAGAAGTCGGATGAGGCGGAGAGAGTCGAAGCAAGCGGCCTCTCCCCCCGCCCTCCCCCATAGGGAGGGAGCCGATTCGAGAATGGCCTTACAATACCTTTTGATGTTAGAATGTAATATATTTATATCAAAATCGGCATTATGGGCAAGGAGAACGGCATCCTTGGCAAACTCAGCAAAGCGTGTCAGAGCCTCTTCGTGAGAGAGGATTTCGGCAGTCTTGCGTTCCTCAATGATAGGGTTCACGATGTCACCGAGCATAGCAGGAATCTCGCGCTCTGTCTCTATATGAACCATGAATTGCCCAAGGACTTTCTCGCCACGAATACGCATAGCGGCAATCTGTATGATGTCGTCGCGGAAGGTGTCAAGTCCTGTTGTCTCAGTATCAAAAATAACGATATCCTGCGTTTCGTATGCCTTGACAAACTGCTGTGTGAGAGGCGGTGTGCCTACGGTCATAAGCTCGGAAGGCGATATGCCAGTGGCTATGAGCTGATGCACGATATCCCTTGCCTCGTAAGCCGTGTGAATACATTTCGCCCCTTGCATGATGCGCGACCATGCGATGAGATTAGTGTCGGACATTACGGCTGAGAAATGCGCGAGGAGCAGTTTCATGTCGGGTGTAGAGAAGAGATCGGTACCCGAAATCTTGAAATGGGGTAGGGATAGCGAGTTCAGTTGGCTACTGATGTCCTCTGCATCGGCATTTGAGAGGGTAACGATAGCCGTAGTCTCTTCAGGGTTTGTACTGAGCCATTCGCCAGCCTGTTGTGCAATCTTCTCAATCTCGTCATCCACGGTATTGGCATAGATGAAGCGTGTGGCACCTTCAGCCTTGTAGTCATTGGTTGGCTGTGGAAGAATGGCAGAATCAATGCCCAGAACCTTCTCCGCGTACCTATTATATATATCAAGCAGATAGCGAGGCGAACGGTGGTTTTGCGCAAGATGATGAATGCCTTTGATAGTCTTTTCGCTATAAGAAACAGGCGTACAGCGTTCGCGGAGCATTTCGAGGGTGGATAGCTTTGCACCCATGAAAGAAAATATAGCCTGTTGCTCGTCGCCAAGATACAGAATGCACTCGCCTTTGCTTACAAGGTCTATTATCGCCATCTGTAAAGGATTGAGATCCTGCACCTCGTCCACCTGAATCCAAGGGCGCTGAACGGCTTCAAGGAATGCTTGCTTCTCAGGCTCGTTACTCGTCTTTGCCTCGCTAATGGCATCGTAGGCACGGAGCAGTACCTCGTTGAAATCCATTAGGTTATGATTGCGCTTATACATCTCATACTGATGTGCGAGTGATAGTTTTGTAAGCATATTCCTCACCTGCTGACGATATGCCGCATAGTTGGCGTAGGTGGCTGTCTGCATATCATTTATGTCTGCAAGATAGAAGTCCGTATGCTCGTACATATCAATCATCGTCGCAGCCGTGAACTCCTTCCTATATGCCGTGCACACCATTCGCATCGCGTTGATATCATCCTTTGTGAGGCATTCAGGATGCAGACGGATGCCCTTTGGATGCTGTCGCCTTATCTGATGCATCATTTGCGAGAAATGGATACAATCGAAGAGATCGTGCGTCTTCTTGAAGTCGGCAATCACCTGTTCCTCGTCCTGATTTGATAGGCGTGAGAGTATGCTCAGGGCATCGTCATCGTCGATGATACTGGTATTTGAGGGCACGAGTTCATGCTCCATAAGCATCCTTATGCAGTAGCGATGGATATTTCCAACGAAGAGGTTGTTGATGTCAGAATCGTTGATAGTCTGCGAGATACGCTCTGCCATACCCCTCGCAGCACGGTTGGTGAACGTAAGGCAGAGCATATCGCCGTAGGGCACGCCATGCTCGCTATGAGCCACACGGATTCTTTCGGAGAGAATCTGCGTCTTTCCGCATCCAGGAGGCGCGAGAACGAGATGATGACCTTGTGATATGTTGATTATTTCCTGTTGGCTGTAGTCGGGTGTGAACATTGTTTTTGGGGTTAGAGGTTAGGGGTTAGAGGCTAGAGTTTTGGGTAGAGGGCGTGTTTCGTGATTTGCGTTCTCTAAACACTAATCTCTAAACACTAAACTCAAATTAACCGCAAAGTTAGAAAATTATTTCGTAAAACCCTTTGTTTTTGTGGAAAAATGAGTATCTTTGCATGAAAATATGTGTTAGGTTTTAGTGGTAAGCATAATACAATCCACTAACCCCCATCACCTATCACCTAAAAACTATTAACTTGTATGATACTTAGAGAACCATATACTGCTGATTCGCAGCGCTATCAGAATCAGGACAAGATGTATCGTCGCTGTGGGCGTTCGGGCGTGATGTTGCCAAAGGTGAGCCTCGGCTTCTGGCATAACTTCGGCGATGCTGATGCGTATCAGCGTAGCCGTGCCATAACGCATTATGCCTTCGATCATGGCGTTACGCATTTCGACCTTGCCAATAACTATGGACCTCCTTACGGGGCGGCAGAAAAGACTCTCGGCCGATTGATGGATGAGGATTTCCGTCCTTATCGTGATGAGCTTTTCATTGCTACGAAGGCTGGATATGATATGTGGCCCGGACCTTATGGCGACTGGGGCTCACGTAAGTATCTGTTTGCGAGTTTGGAGCAGAGTCTGAAGCGCATGAAACTGGATTATGTTGACCTTTTTTATAGTCATCGCTATGATCCTATCACGCCTCTTGAAGAGACTCTTCAGGCACTTGTGGACATTGTGAAGCAGGGTAAGGCTCTCTATGTCGGCATATCTCGTTGGCCCCTTGAGGCTCTGAAAACGGCGAAGGAATACCTCGCTGCTCGTGATGTGCCATTGCTCATCTATCAGGATAAGCTGAACCTCATAGAGCATGAGCCTCTGGATAATGGTGTGCTTGAATATTGTGCGGAAAACGGCATAGGATTTATATCATTCTCGCCACTTGCCCAGGGACTTCTCACCGACCGCTATCTTAATGGTATTCCTGAAGATTCACGAATGACGCATAGTCAGTTCCTTCGTCCTGAGAACCTTACACCAGAACTTCTTGCCAAGCTCCGCACTATGTCGGCTGAGGCTCAGAAGAACGGTCAGACGCTATCAGATTCAGCCTTGCAATGGATTCTCAACCAGCGTGGCGTTACCTCCGTCCTCGTTGGTGTTAGCAAGGTAGAGCAGATGGAGAAGAATATTAAGGCGGTATTGGGTGATAGGTGTTAGGTGTTGGCGGTTTTTGTTAATCGTATAAGCCTATCCAAATTATTCATTATTAATTAAAATCTCCGATTTTTGAATTTACCACCATACGATAAAATGAAAATACGGCAGGAGAATGGCAAGACAATGGTGCTTGACATTCTCCGTCGTCGATATGTGCGCCTCACTCCCGAGGAGATGGTGCGCCAATGCTTCATTAATTTCCTTGTGGAGTATAAGGGCTATCCAACCGCGCTTATAGGCAACGAGGTGCAACTGTCCATTGGCGAAAAGAAACTACGCTGTGACTCAGTACTTTACGATAGGGATATGCAGCCTCGTATGATAATGGAATATAAGGCTCCTGATATTGAGATTACTGAAAAAGTGCTTCATCAGATTCTTTCATACAACACCCAACTCAACGTGAAATATCTCATGATGAGCAATGGCACTCAGCATGTCTGCCTAAGATATAATGATGATTCATGCCGTTGGGAGTTCATGCCTGAGATCCCAAATTACGCGGACCTCTGATTAAAGTTTCGTGAAGAAAACGTAGAAACGGCCTGAAAGGCCAAATCGCACATAGCCTAGGGCATCGCCCTAGGTACACGTTAATTTATTAATTCGCCCTGAAAGGGCAAAAGCAATAGTCGATAGAAAAGCTTTTGCCCTTTCAGGGCGTACCTATTGATGCATTATTCCCAGGGCGTTGCCCTGGGCTAAGAGATTTCTGGCCCTTCAGGCCGTCTTTGCTCTCTAATCTCTAACCTCTAACCCCTAACCCCTAACCATCCTCCCCCTATGCAGGGGAACAGAGGGGGTCTTCTAACCTCTAACCTACCTCCCCCTATGCAGGGGGATTGAGGGTGTCTTCTGCTCTCTTCAATATATTATCATGAATGAAGTCTGAATAGAACAGCAGATCCCAGTGGTGCAGACAATCGAGATGCACTTTTGCACTCTGGAACGCTGGGTTATTCGTCCATTTCCGATAGTGTTCAGGACGATTTGTCTTCACTATCAGCATATTAGTCCCTTTGTCGATGCTCACGCTATGCTCTTCGCCCTCGTAGGTGAAGTTTGCAGGGGTGGAATCCGTCTTCCAGTTCACAGGATTGATACACGTCACGGCACCTTCAGTAACGAGCGGCCATACGCCGTCGGTGCTCAAAGCCGAGTTGAACGAGATGGTCACTCCTGTCTCTGTCTCGCCGTATGCCGGACGGATATGCTTGTTCTGACAGTCCTCTTCCGTTATTCTGTAGCCTAAGGCGTAGGCAGCCACCATACGCTCATATTGCTCGTCAGTCATGTGTTTCAATAAGTCGAGCACCAGCATAGCGCCTTGCGAGAAGCCCACAAGAGCGAATCTGCGACCGTTGTTCTTGTGCTCCATATAATAGTCGAAGGCATCGCACACCTCATCCGATACCGCGGAATACACCTTCTGATACTTCTCCGGCTCAAGACTGATAGCCTCAAACGTAAACTGGTGATAGTATGGCGCGAAATAGTTAAAATCCGACTGGCAGAAATGTTTCTCCACATATCTGAATTCCGCATCAAATGCCTTCCTGTCGTTCTCGTTTAATCGTGTCTGATATGCCGTGTCTCCGTTCTCACCCTCTGCGGAAAGGACATTTGTCGAAACGATATAGAAAATGTCGATTTTATCATCATTCACCGTCGTATCTGACTGATACCATGCCTCTTTCCTTTCCCAATATGATTCATTGTCAGATGGCTGCGCCGCATTATTGTTAAACTCACATGCCGACACAATCATCACCAATGCCCATAGCAATATGTTATTCTTCAAGTGTTTCATTATCTGTATCTTAGACGTATAATTTTATGCAAAATTACACTTTTTCAACGGAATATCCAAGCAAATACTACACTTTTTTAACGGAATAATCAGCTAAACCTTACATTTTTTCAACGGAATAACTAAGGATGCAAGAGAAAAGAGTGGGTGCATCCATATTGAATTTCTTTCTGAGGGAGCCTTAAATCTGGGCGTCCTCAATGAGGAGTCCGTATTTCACGGAGTCCTCGACGAGTCCCTAAAACAGGGAGTCATCTATGGGGGACTATTTTGGACCCCATCCTTTTCTACTGCTTTCCAAATAATATCAAGGGGGGGGACGTTGTGTCTCCCCCTTTATCCGTATTTATAGGGGTATCGATAGTAGCGACCCCCCTCCCAGACATTCCCCATTTCTAATTGCTCTAACCTGTATTGTATAGTAATGTAAGCAACAGCTAAAACCACCACCCTGATTTAGGGGAGTGGTTTCAACCCACCCCCTTTAGTCCTGCCGTTATGCCAAATATCTATATGAACCACTCGGACAAAACGCCCGGATGGTTTTGAATAGGTATTCCTATCGATGGGGTCGCATTTTGCTACCCCCTTTAACTGCGAGAATAAGAAAAACAGAGAAAAATTTTGTGTTGTCGCAAATAATGCGTATATTTGCAACCAATAATCTATTAGTTTTACGAACACTAAACCTTAATGCTAATATGATAAGCAAAACCATAGCTCGATATGTATGGCTGCTCAATACGCTTATTGAGGAGAAATCCCTTACGTTTGAGGAAATCGACTTGTTTTCTGGCAAAAAGCCTTACCCTCTCCGCTCTTTTCATGAACATAGAAAGGGCATCAAGGAATTGTTTGGCATTGACATAAAGTGCACAACCAGAAAGCCTTACCGATATTATATCGCCAATCCAGAGGCATTGAATACGGATAAGACGAGGAAATGGCTCTTAGAGTCGTTTGCCATGATGGGAAGGCTTGAAGATGGCTATACGCTGAGAGACAGAATCGTGTTTGAGGAGTATGCCAAGAAAACCCTTGCCAATCTTGAACTGTTCATAAAGGCTATGAAAGTGAACAACGAAGTGGAGCTCGACTATTATCCTTTCGACAAGCCTATGGAGACATTTCATCTGCATCCTTATGCCATGAAAGTGTATAACAGAAGGTGGTATGTGGCTGGTTATATTAAGGAGAAGGAAGCCATTCGTAGCATAGCTCTTGACAGGATTGGCGAGATTAGCATAACGAAAAACACCTTTGAAATGCCTGATGATTTCTCGGCGCATAAATTCTTTGCCAATACCATCGGCATCTTTACCAATGAGCAACTGCAACCTAAGAAAGTAAGGTTGAGGGTTGGGGCAAAGGCTGTAGAATACTTCCGGTCGTCGCCTTTGCATAAGAGTCAGGAGGAGGTCGTAACGAAGTATAATGAGTATAGCGATTTCCAATATCGCCTCTGTCTCACTCCAGAGCTAACGACTGCGATTCTCTCATACGCAGATCTTGTTGAGGTCCTTGAACCGCAGGAACTAAGGGATGAGATTAAAGGAAGAATAGAGAAATGTTTAACCAAATATAAGTAATAGTTATGGATATAAAAAACAATAAAGGTACAGAAATAACAAATCTGGATTCTTGGAAAAATGCTTTTCTTGAAGTTGACCATGAGATACATTGGAAAGTTGGACGAAGTGCTTATTCACTAGCATATCATTTTACGACCCCTACAATAGAAAATTCGTATGGGCTACAATGTATTAAAAATTCATTATGCGAATTGGGATTCCATAATGTTGAATTCATAAATGCAGAAATTGAACATGAAAGTAAATTTGATTGTTTTAGAAATGGAAGAATCCAGGATATTATAATTTGGGCAAAAAATAACAATCAAACAATTGTAATAGGAATTGAGGCTAAAGTTGATGAGGTGTTTAATGAATCTATAGCAAAAGCTTATCTGGAAGCAAAAAACAAATGGAAGCAGAATCCCAGGAGCAATGCTAAAGAAAGAATAGAAAAGATATGTAGTAAATATTTCCCTGATGAACCAATAGAGGAGATAGATATAAGATATCAATTGCTTTATTATTTGGAAGGGACAATTGCTGAAGCAAAAAAAGTAAAAGGAATGGCTTATATGCCGATTTTAGTATATCATACAGATGACTATAATGATAAAATAGGGTGTAAAAACAAAAGCGCATTTGAGGAATTTATGAAAAAGATGAATTTTTGTTCCTTGAAATCGTCTTTACAATCAACGTCACATTACCATAATAAAATAGATGGTGTGAATGTTTTTTGTTCTTATATAGAGATAGAAAAAGAAATTAAAAATATATAGTCCTCTGCGGAGTTTCTGCATAGAAACCATCACTTTTATGCGGAAACTCCGCTTTCTTTTCGTATAATAGAATAAAGTAATCATAAGATTCAATTATTATGGAAAGAAAAGACATTTATCAAACTCAAAGAGCAAAGGACTTTATTGCCAAGTATGCTCAGTATTTGGATGTGCCGCTGATGTCGAATGAGCAGTTACAGGACTTGCTTCCTCGTGTGCAAAAAGGAGATGCAGAGGCAGAAGATACCGTAGTTCGTTCGATGATGCGTTTTGTCGTTAGTGTTGCAAAGCAATATGTTGACAAAGGATTGAGTGATGATGAACTCGTTGAGGCTGGCAAAAAGGGACTTGTTATTGCAATTCCTAAATATGACAGGTCGCGTGGTTTCAGGTTTATCTCGTATGCGGTATGGTTTGTTAGGAATAGTATTCTTCAAGCCATTGAAGACAAGTCTAAATCATGATGTTGTGGCTTACATATCCGAAGGTTTGTGAAAAAATGGATTGGATATGACATTGATAGGCTAAGTCCATCTACTACGGGACTAAACTATTCGGTATTGGTTGTTGCAAATAGGTATTTCGATTTGCCTGTTATTAAAGTTTTGGTGGATGGCGATAATGGGCAGATATTTACAATCGAGGAACCTGTAAGATGTGTGTATGAGTGTTCTTTTGTATTCACAGAAAGCGATATTGAACAGATTAAACGATGGATTGAGATGAACAGGGAAACGCTTTTGAAATATTGGAGCGGTGATATTGACACTTCTGACTTGGTTGCAAAATTACAAAAGATTTGTTTCGGGAGTATTGAATTGCCTGGAAGGCAATACTATGAGTAACCCCGTACATACGAGTGGAACGAGGATGTGCGGGGAATATAGCCCTTAATCCTTCAACTGCCTGGAAGGCAGTACATCGCGAAAATTCATGTGGAAGGCCAATCAGGTACAGTCTTCCAGGCTGGCTGGGGTGGTGGCTGTTTCCTATCCGAGGGCATCCTCTCCTTCGTCGAGTATGCACCTCGGTTACTCATTGTGTTGCCTTCCAGGCAATTATATATTTCCGCAAATTAATTACAAAAGATTTGACTTATGAGCATAAAAATCCATAGAGGTCTTGACCAGATTGGCGGTAGCATAACAGAGATAAGCACCGCCACATCCCGCATCTTCGTTGATATGGGGAAGAATCTCCCTGGTTCTGGTGAGCAGATGACAGATGAAGAAGAGCGGGAGTATGTAGCAAAGCTATTCTCTCAGAACAGGAAAGAGAACGAAGCTGTAATCTATACTCATGCCCACGAGGATCATGTGGGTATGTTCGTTCATGTGCCGGAGAACGTGCCTCAGTACATTGGTGAAGGGGGTAGGGCGATTCTTCTTGCCAAATACATGACTTTGCTAAAAAAGCCGTTAAATGTTGACGAACGACGAGCCACGAAAGAGAAAATCAGAAGGCTGGAAGTGTTTGAGACATGGAAGAAAACGAGAGTACCGAAGTCATTCAGAGTAGGTGATATTACCATCACTCCATTCTTCTGTAGCCATTCCATATATGACTCGTATATGCTTCTGATAGAGGCTGATGGCAAGAGAATCTGGCATACGGGCGACTATCGTGCGCATGGCTATCTTGGCAAGGGACTGTCGAAAGTGTTGAGTGCATACGCAAAGGATATTGACGTGCTGATAACGGAAGGCACTAACCTCAAGAAGCCTGAGCCTTGCATCCATGAACGCGAGGTGTCAAGACGGATGTCGCACATTATGCAGGCATTCAAGTATGTTTTCGTTCTTGCTTCTTCCACGGATATTGACCGGCTTGCTGCGATAAAGGAAGCGACCAATGTGGCTCACAAGGATTTGTATATCAATTCTGCCTATATGAAAGAGACGATGCGCATCTTTACAGAGCGTGAGACCGTGGCTTCAAAGGGCTTGTTCGAGTTTCATCCAAAGTTTGCCACGGAGCGTAGTTTTGATAGGATGAGGTGCAATGGTTTTGTACTCGTCACAGGTGTGGGCAAATATGTTGATGTTACTTTGATGCGTATGCAATTGCCTGATAGTGAGACAATCTTGATTTATTCCTCTTGGGATGGCTACTATAAGATTCCTGAGCAGGTTAGGGTTAATGATGAGTATCAAATGTTTCGTGAATCGTTCTATAACGTGGTGGATATTCACACCTCTGGCCATGCTGATCGTGAGACAATCAAGAAGGTCATCGGGATTGTAAATCCGAAGGAAGAGGTGATAGCAATCCACAAGGATGCAGATGCTTCGCTGGATATGCTTGGGGTGTGAAAAGTGTGAATTTGGTGGGTTTGAATTTCTACTGCAAAGATACAAAAAATATATCAGATATCCAAAATTTTGAAAAAAAATCATGTGGTTTTTATGACGGTGTGGATTGAAACCACAGCGCCAGCAAGAACAAAAAATTGTACACGAAAATGCTCGGAAAATAGGGGATTTTGCTACGTTTTTCGCATTCTTTGGCGGTAAAAACGAGTAAAAAAGCGTTTTGCAAACAATCACAAAAATGAATTATGTTAGATTCACCCCCTAACAGAAGGCTCAGAATGGGTTTCTAACATATAACTGTTAGATTGAATAGGGAGAGTGGGACACACACTTTCTAACCTCAAAATAATAATATAATATATTAATATATTATATTATTATTTTGGCCATATAAGACACACATACCCCCCCTCCCTTATGAATCTAACGGGTATAGGT
>JAEEGG010002604.1_pt1 | contig 46295 bp, 45 predicted proteins | sample 9134161 | NCBI WGS metagenome assembly JAEEGG01 (sample SAMN16246543, study PRJNA631951) | gut metagenome | biome: gut microbiome; feature: rumen; material: CR-attached | host: Bos | place: Iran: Karaj | collected 2018-10 | reverse complement strand
AGCGCTACACTGATAATGTAGAGGTCGGCAGTTCAACTCTGCCAGGGCCTACCGAAAAGCCGGACGCCAGCCCGGCTTTTTTTGTGCCATCCGGTCACCTTTACCGGTGGCCTGGCACAACCTCGGGGGTATAGCTCAGCTGGTAGAGCACCTGCTTTGCAAGCAGGGGGTCGCCGGTTCGAATCCGACTATCTCCACCGAGAAATCGCTGCAATTAACTATAAATCAGTTAGTTGCAGCGTTTTTCTTTACCCTCGTCTACCGAAGAATCAGCCGAATTTGGCGCTTACATTTCGAAATTGCGCAGAATTAAACAATAAAGAAAAACCCTCTTGTAGAGGGTTGTCTTTAGCTTTTTCGCTTCTTTGTCTTATGCTTTGAAACATCCGCTAGTGCGGTCGGGTTCGCTGCAATAAACTCATCGAGTTTTTTTCGATTGAACTGATTTGTCCTTCCGACTCTGTAGGCTACACCGGCCTTCTGGAGTATTTTACTATCAACGATATCTTGGGCTTTGTTCGGTCCACAACCTAGATATTTCCATAAAGCCCTCATCCCAACCAGGACATCGCCACTGCCAACAGTCGGTGAGCTTGGTGCTGTTTTCCTGGGGCGATCTGGCCGTCGTCCATATCTGCGATTATATTCTACGGCACAGTCCTCTCTGAAGCCCTTGAAGATGTCGGACTTGATGATACCCTCGATGATTTCGATTTCTGATGTCGAGTATATCGCTCTCCCGCTCCAGAACTCTACCACTTTTTCTTTGGCGTTTTTTCTCATTTCTTCAAAAGAGGTATCATCTGCGACGGGGATAGAACGATGTTTCCTCCCACGGTAAAAGGCAGTCAGGATGTCTTCGTAGGGATGTCCGGCATAATTATCACACAGCACCCCGGCGAGCTTAAGGCGCTTGAAGTGGTCAGAAAGATCCGTTTTCACCTGGGATAGTTCAAATTCATTTGCTTCCAGGATACCCGGCTTCAGGTGATTAAAGTCCGATAAGGGGCAACTAATCGAACCCAGGATCAACTCTCTTTTTATAGGGAAGGTCGATTCCAGTATCTCGACGGCCTCACTGGTTGAAATCCGGAAATCAGATGGCAGAGTTGACGGATCAACCTCAAGGCCGACGTTTCCCCAAATTACCGCCAGCGTCTTAAGCAAGGGCTGATATAGTTCATGATAAAAGTAAAACGACCGTTCATCCTCATCCCCGTCGTGATAAAAGTCCTCCTTCTCGGATACGTACTTTCGATAATCGGGGAACATCATCACAGTGGGGGTGGCAGCAGTCCTCAGCCTTTCGTAGTAGGCCTGGATGGAAGTTAAAATGTTCTGTAATAAATCTTTATCCATACAAATAGCATTAAAGGCGGCCACATTTTGAATTGTGACCGCCATGATTTAGCAGCTAGATTCCTTTGTCGTTGCAAGACACATCTTCATATGTTATAATATCCCGTTCTCACGGAACTCTCGTAACAATCCGTATCGGCGTCCTAGGCGTTCGAACCTTCGACCATCCTCAGCAAGCTCCGACCAACTGTGGTCGCTGTCCCCGAAATGGAGTTGCCATTCTCTTGCCTCCTCCCGTATCTGATCCTTTCGGCGTTGGTATTCGTCGCTTCTATTATGTGTTTTCATAGTGAGTGGTTTTTGATTAAATGACACCATAGTTCACAATCTTATTTCGAAACTTCTGACTATAGGCTGTCCGATGGAATTCATCAATGAACTCCTGATGGAACTCTTCGCCATCTTCCAGGGACTCAATATCGTACCTTCCACAGAGCGTCTTCTTGGTAAATTCCCAACCCTCCTTCAGTCCAATGCCGCCTTTCTTAAGATGGTGGGCAAAGTACTCGACTTCGGTTTTCGGATAGACACGATCATCAAAACGGAAACCCTGATAGGCATCATTCTCATCCAGCCAGCACTTGGCCACGGTGTTCATGACCTTCTTGTCTTCATCTTCCCGAGTCAGCCGTCTCTGTGTTGAGGCCGTCTGTTCCCGGAGTTTTCTCAAAAATACATTTACGTATTTTTCTGTTTCGTTTGCCATATTTTCAAAAATTTAAATGCTCCGTTGCCTGTCACCCGGAGCTGTCGAATTATAATTCTTTGAAACGCTCTCTGTAATTTACATCAGGCGTAACCCGATTGTACATCCTATCATAGGTTTTACGCGTAGCCACTAGGTCTGGATACCAAAATTTCTTCCTCAGACAGGTCTTCTTCAAGTATCTCCATCCCCGTTCTCTATCAACACCGGCTTTCGCAAAGGCATATGCCAGAAAGCGTATTTCGTCTATTTCATAGGGCCAGTTTCCAAGTAGTGCGTAGATCTCATCGACGATCGCTTTGACCTCCTTGCCGCCGGGCGTGGTCTCATAGTACCTAAATGGATAGCCTGAATTCCTCAAATTCTGAAAGATGTTGCTCACGATGAAAAAATCTAATTTCTTTTCAGCGTTTTCCTTGATGGGCCTCAGAATCCGCTCCATGCTTTCTTCAAATTCTTCTTGTGTCATTTGTCGTTATTATTTCGATCAATAACTCTTTTTATACTCTCTTTCCACCGGATAAGCGGATCGTCGGCATACTTTTTCACAAGCCTCATGATGTTCGAGTCGTCATTCTGCCAAGCCAGTAGGACACTTGCTTTTGCTTCAGCGACGGGTCCGGTCACGCCGTTCAAGGTAAGGTTCTGCCGAACGTTATTCATTTTACCTATCCAAATGCTTTCAGTCACTATGGGACGCATATCTTCTACAACGGCTTCAATATTACAGTCCAGCATCGGCTCACATGAGAGACTCGTGTCAAAGCCATGGGAGAACGCGTACTCCACCGCGGCTTTTCTTTCGTCATAATCCGGAGCCCCCGGCTCCCACCACCGCAGAATGGATGAATCCCTTGATCCGATGGTACAGCGTAAGTTGAGCTGCGCCACTTTGTCAGAATTTGCATCACAGATTGCGGCCACGCAATCATAGTGCATCTTCGAACAGATCAGCAGTTGGTTACCGGCTTCCAGGATCTTCCGTATCTGCTGCAAGTGGATGTCAAGGTGTTCTGGAGCAATGTCGTGGCTGGTTGGGTAGATAAAGAGTTCGTCCCGTTTCTGGATTTCTCCAGAAAGTGCGGCCTCGTTGATCTCTTCAACTGACCACTGCGCTGACGACCGCCGGCGAACGCTTGAAGCCCTGGCTGCCACCCCACAGTATTTACAACGGTTCTTGCAGCCGTAGATCGTGTTGCTCGTGCCGTACTTTCCGCCTCCCCATTCGGAAAAACCGAATAAATAGTCTTTTCCCATAATTAATATATTTATAAGGAGGAGGAGTTGGTTGCCTCCTCCTCCAAGATTAACTACAGGGTTGCGAAGTACTCCTTGAGGATAGCCTTTACCACCTGCTGACGGGTCTGGTCACTTGAAGCTTTGGCAGTCAGGATCCTTGTCGCATACGAAGACGGAAGCGTGTTGAAGAGGCACTCCAGCTTGATCGCCACGATGCTCCTTTCATCTTCAGTCTTTGCAGGACTGAAGTTATCAGCGACGAACCCCCAGATTTCAGTCCCTTTCAAGATGGGCTTCAATTTTCCCTTCTCACAAGCGAAGGCCTTCCTCACCGCACTGTATACGAGATCCGTGTGCGGGAGCAGGCTGGCATCATCCAAGACAGAGGACTTCCCTGTAAGGAAGAAAGTAACGATGTCGGCTCGTTTGATCTCCTTGCCCACCGTCGCGTATCCGGCGGCCTTGGCGGTCATCCCGTCATCGATCTTCTGCTTGTAAGCCTTCACGACGGCGTTGTCCGTCGTCAAGAAAACTTCGTTAGCGAAATCCTTTGCACGTGTGGGAGCATTATACATATTAATATGGTGATATGCTTCCCTAAACTGCTCAGGAGAATCGTAGTCCTGGACCACATACTTGAAGTCAAAGGCCACGTACGAGGGGTTCTGCTTCGCCTTCTCAAGAGCCTGAAGCCAGGCGTAGAAACGGTTGTGTCCTTCCTGGATGCAGCTAGTACTATCAAGCTGTTCCTCCGGAATTTCATTCCCCGTAAAGGCGTCCAGCACGGGTAGCCCGGAGTCCACGACGAGTCGTGCGGGTACCAGTATTGCTGGGGTTAGCATGCCAACTTTCTCACAAGATGCGAGTTTGTCGGCAATCTGTTTCTTATTCTTCCGGTTGCTAGCGATGATGGCTAGTTTAATATCATCTTTGTTCGCATCCGTCAGAATAGAAAAATAAGAATCTTTCATATCCATATCAATTCGGATTAAAAGACAACCTCCATGGGATTCGTATCGCTACGGTTCCCAATAATGATTACTGCGGAGGTATTCAGGTCATGCTGTTACAAGGCGACAGCTGCGCAGCTATTCACTGACCAGAGGTCAGGCACTGTTCACAAGATTCCCCGCCCTTCCCGGGGTCGGCTCCTCAGCATCTCGCATCGGGTGACGTATCTGTTCTCTGCTTTTTCCTTGTTGCGTTCTTCTTGTTTCTTAATTTCTTTAAAAACCAAGGTCGAAGATGAACCCTCGCATGAGTGGCAATCAGCCTCACGGTTGTGCGTTTATTCTCCCAGATAGTTCAGATTTGTCAATGAGCTCAGGATCTCTTAAGACCCGACGGACCACTTACCTCCTTTCATGCGGTCCGCTCTATGTTTAACATCGAGGTCCCCCGCCTCGTTCCGGGATTCGAAGTTCAGATTCCATGGTGTGACCCACCACTTCCACCGCTTTCGAATGGCACTACAAAGGTCGGGGTTATTATGTGGAGGTCCGAGCCGAAAATGTGCAACCTAAGCACTTTTGCTGCACACTTTTTACATCATCAGAAAGGGCAGTGAACAGCAAGACAAAAGTAGAATAATAATACAATAACCACAGGTCAAATACGTACAACTGAGGGATTCGGTGTACACTTTATACAAGAGAGCGACCGCCAGTGCGGCTGGCCTGAAAACTATCTAATTTGGAACTGTCCGCCTAAAGTTGCAATTCTCCCTAAATCGGACTATATTTGCAGCAATGACAGTATTAAATAATTATTGTATCGTCATGAGGTACGGAGTCCTTGGTACAAAAAACTCCACCACAAGTCCAGACGTATTAACATTTAAATTTCAACGCCGAAAGAGAAAATAAGTCCAGATTGTTTGATTGAATAAAAGAGACTGCCATTGAAATAACGCCCTTTAGTGGCTACATTTCTTGGATGTGGATCTAGGGAAGCAGAAGCTTGGTTGTTATCAACCCTCGGCGATAAAGGTCGAACCCTTCTTGAAGAATTAGATCGAATAAATGCAGACTACGGTCTAGAGCTCTATGTCAATACTGCTGTTCCAGTTCGGATTTTTACGAACGACGTTGCCAAAAACGTAAACCGCGTTATGTTGGAAGCGGCCAAGTTCCTTGATGATGCAACCGGCCGCTCTTCACGTAATGTGGCAAGGCAAGCCACAAGGGAATCGGAGATGATATCGAAGAATCTATGTCTCCTTGTTCTTGCTCAAACCGTTTTTGAGGATGATGACGGTCATCCGATGTCGGTGAACTCCTACTGTAAAATGCTTGGATGGAGACGCCCTCAATCTCGTATGTTCTTATCCGAATCTGACCTGGAGCAGTACAATGACGAACTTGGGGATTATAGAACCGTAGAAGAAAGCAGGGAACTTTTAAAACAGTCTTATGCCTGGATAAAAGAAGAAATTTAGATTGGACAGATTGAGACATGCGTTGCCGATGAGTGCAACGCTTTTTTTGTATCTCGGCATGCAAAACAAAAGGCCACCCCTCTCGAGGCAGCCCCGGCAGACGGGCCGTTGGCGTCATAGTGACGCTGTATTTATTTGGCAAAGGAAAATGTTAAGCAGCGGGTTTTTCATTCAAGAGAATTAATCGCACCCACTAAGCCTCTTTTATCGGGGTCAATAGACCACTGTACTTGCCATACCTGTCCGTTCTCACGGTCAAGAAGAAGGAAATTGTACATATTCTGTGTGCTATATAACTCAAATCGTCCAGCATATTGTAAGTCGCCCGTAAAATCAAAACTAAGATCCACACTGTTGATGGGGACCTTGAAGCGGTCGCCAGAAACTGAATACTGGACCTGCCAAATCTTTCCGGTGAAGGTTTCAAGTTCCAAGAATGTCCACATATTTTCTGTCGGATAAAGTTTATACCCCGGCGCTGTATGCTGAGATATACGCATAAGGTAGCCTAGCGTTAAGGAGTCCTTCCTCGACATCGGAGTGTTTGTTGATTGTGATGGAGATTGAGCCCAAACAGGTATAGTCATCATAGCGAGGATACAGAGAAGGAGAATCTTTTTCATATCAATAACTATTTAATATTCAGCGTATAATTGCATTTGGGATAGTTGGAGCAGCCATAGAATCTTCCATACTTTCCCTTTCGAAGGACAAGTTTCCCACCACACCTAGGACACCGACCAGAGGCTACGGCATTATCCCGTCGCTGCTTGTTTTGTTTCACACTCTGGACATGTTGTTTCCTGGCACTCTTATCCTCCACATTGGCTGAAAGCAGGGTACTGTAGATTTCTTCTGCATAGGATTCTGACATCACAGGCTCCTTATATCTCCGGATATAGGGAACGACCTGTCGCCAATACATAACCGGAAGCGACCTATCAACCTTTAGCTTCGCCTGGCTAGAGAAAGCTACTATATTATATATGGGAACAAGTTCTGGATCATCAAGCAACTTAGTGATTGTCTTGATATGCCCTTCATTCTGCCACAGCGGATTCCTCAGTTCGTATTTGTGGCCATAGACGTTCTTGGTCCAAAACTCACTGTTTTCGCCACCGTAGATCCAGCCCCTATAATACTTTGTCTCAATAACGAAAACACCATAAACCGATACGACCACATGATCTATCTGGGTACTGTTTCCGCCCCTCTGAATCAGGAGATCGTTGATGACCTTGTATTTGTCTTTAGGAAGGAAGGCCAATAACGCGGCCACCTGTTTCTCACCCCGACGCCCCTTCGACCTTCGCCAAAGAATACCCAGGACAATGAGGGCGATAAATGCTAGAACCGATATTAATCCCGATGAATTCATCTAGAGCTTTTAATCCCTCCGCCTAACGAGAATGTCATAAGCAAAATGCTTCTCTTTTGGCAACATGCTCTCGGCTAACTCTTTGTAAAAGTCTATTAACGGAACCCGAAGGCCTTTGGAAGGGATCTCTTCCTCATGATAGAATTTACTATCCGGCAACTCGAATGGGATTGTTTTATCTATAACCACAACGTATTCTTCAGGGAAATCTCCTAAACCAAGCCCGATAATCTGGTCATGATAAAACCACATTAATTCGCATGCCATCAAATTCTTTAGGGAAGCATACATTAATTCAAGATCTTCATCTTGTCTGGGGGAATCCAAGTACTTGTCATAGGCAAGGTTATACAACTCAAGGCTTTTGAATTTCATCCCGCTATAATCCTTGGCACCGACAAGTGCTTTCAACTCATCTTCGCCTTTGATGCCGAGATCGTTCAAGGGAATATCTTGGAGTTTCTTCCCCTCGGACTTGTTGCTATTTCCGAAAAGTTTCGAAAGAAAGGACATCTTCGATGGTTTTCTGTATAATCTTGAAATAAATAATATGATTGGGGAAATTACTTATTCAAAAAGAGAGTCTCCCTTATTTCCGATTTCGTCTTGAACTGACTTAAGTTCCCTTTTTACCAGTTCTGATGCTGCTTTCAACGCTTCTTTCAAACAATCAAGATCCTTGCTCTCAAGGGGTCCGAGAGAAGAAAGCCATTCCTCCGCCTTTAGCACAACGAGTCTTTTACTTTCAGACGAGAAAGCTGTCTCCTGTTGACGAATACCCTCAACTTGGTTAGCATATCCTACAGGCCTAGTTTCACGGTCTATATTAGGCAATTCTGTCGTCCACTTTGTATTGACACGCACAAGATGATTAAGGTTGGCATAACAAGCGTCTATGTCCGCTCTAATTTCTTCAACAGTTCTCATATTCTAGAATATTAACAGTTAACCAATTCTACTAAGGAACTCTGCCTCACTAAGTATTTCAATGTCCTGTCCTTTTTCCAATAGTTGCATGGCCTTCCTCTGCTTAGTGCTCATACCTGATTCTCCGACTCGGCTATAATCTTGTTGGCCAACAACTAGCACATCCGTCTTCGCAGAAACACTATTAACAGGAATGCCTCCTATCCGAGCAACCTTTTCAATCAATTCTTTTCTTGGACCAAACTCACACGTCCCTGTAAAACAAACGACTTTCCCATAGAAGTAGTTCCCTTCATCAAATTCAGAAGGATCCACATCTAGGGAGTTGATAAACTCGGCATATCCTTCCCAACTAAAACTGGTAGCGAGATGGGGAATAAAGACTCCTGGAGCAAATCGGCCTCGATGGAAATGATACTTGTTTTCGAGATTCTCGTCAAGACAGCTGCCATCCTTTTCCAAACACGTCATCAAAAGCTTCGCACATCCTAGTGAATCATTGTCTGCTTTATGATGCTCTCCATAATCAATCCCCAAATAATCTGTCACCACGTTCAATGAATAACTATAACAGCCTTTAATAATATAACGTGCTATTCGAAGCGTACAAAAGAAATCGAAGGTTGGATACTCGATGCCGTGCTCATCAAGAGCATCTCGAAGAGCATACATGTCAAACCCCGTGTTATGTGCTACGACAATCTGATTCTGCAGATATGGTTGCACTTCCTTCCAGACGTCAGGAAAGGAAGGACTATTCTTAGTGTCGTCAGGAGTAATACCGTGAATCCATATATTTATTGGATCATACCTGTTCCCTTCAGGTTTCACAAGCCAACTTAAAGGTGTTTGAGGAGCTCCATTAACGACGACCGTTAACCCAATTTGGCAGATGGAAGACCTAACAGACGTTGCGGTTTCAAAATCAATGGCAACAAAGTTCAACATATTCAAACCCTTGATTTACTGAGCTGCTTTAGTGTTTTTACAAAAATAACTCTTTTTCAGTTAATCAATTTGTAACGGCTGCCCTTTCAAGTCCAATTTCAATATCTTTTTTACTTAGAACGGCAAGATCGGAATCGGAAACATCAGAGAAAGAAGATAGTCTATTAGCTTGAGCCTTAATTGCTTCCTCATAAAGATTCCGTACATATCGGCCATTACCATAATTGCGGTCACCTGTGGAAAGGACGGCCTCAAAAGACGAATGAAGAAGTCCCTTTGCAGAGTCTTCAAGAATGTATCCTCCCTTTGAAAGATAAGACTCAAAAATCATATATAATTCGTCCGAAGAATAGTCCGGGAAATTGATATAACGTACAAACCGAGATTTCAATCCGGAATTAGAGTTTATGAAATCCTTCATCTCTTTAGTATAGCCCGCTACAATAACAACTAAACGATCCCGGTCATCTTCCATTCGTTTCAAAAGAGTTGATATAGCTTCTGCACCAAAATCACGAGTATTATCCTTGTTGGCCAAAGAATAAGCTTCATCAATAAACAAAACACCATCAAGGGCGGAATCTATAATCTGATTTGTCTTGATGGCTGTTTGCCCAATGTATCCAGCAACAAGGCCGGAGCGATCTGTCTCAATGATATGTCCTTTTTTTAGAATTCCCATCTCCTTGTAAATGCCAGCAACAATTCTTGCAACGGTTGTTTTGCCCGTTCCCGGATTTCCCGTGAAAACACAATGATATGAGATATCGGCAGAAGGGAGGCCTTTTTCGATTCGTATTTTCTGAATTCTGATGAAGTTGGCGAGAGTCTTAACTTCTTCTTTTACACTTGAAAGACCAATCAGTGAATCCAGTTCTTTTAACGGATCTTGTACAGAATGGTTAGAAACCTCATTCTTTTTAAACTCGAGTAGCGTCTCAAACTCTTCAGGGCCTCGGTCTTTTGTTCCAGCGATGCTTGTAAGAACAGTCCACTGGTTGTCCTTATAACGAAAATGATAATTGATATTCCTAAAAGACAAATCAAAATAGCCATGCAAGTCAAATACATCGCCATCATTTATCTCCCAGCAATTAAATACAAACTGTAGTTCAAGGAAGAAACCTGGTTTGATTTTGTAATAAATGTCGCCATTGTTATTGGGAAGGACACCCAGGAACTCTTTCACGCCATGTTTTTGAGAATAGTATTCAGGTCTATTTGTAAAGAGATACGAAAAAATAAACTGACGAACAGAATCAGTGTTGTTGTACAGTCTCATCAGAACATAGACTTTTTCCTCATAAACATCCAGATATGTTACCTGAACTTGAATGCCTTCTTCGGTGTATACTATGTTTTTCATATGATGTGAATCTCCGAATACTGTTTGCCATTGGGGCGTCTATTACAAAGATAGAAAAAGTATTGCTCTTCATCATGTTTTTGAAGTTTTTTCCCCTTTTTTGTTTTGGCTGAGGACCAAATAGTCTCATTCCAAAAAATATATGACAATGTATATGGATATAATTATCCAGGTATTGAATTCTGTAATGGACGTAGTTCCCATTAATTCTACAATGGCATCAATGGTTGTGGAATAACGAGGATAACGAAGTATCCCCCTAAAAATGATTTGAATCATATTTTTTCATTTTTGGGGGAAATATCTTTTTGCGGAAAACTGTAAATAATCCAACTTTATGGAGAAAAAGAGAATCAGGATCGTGCCTGATTCCCTTGTTTAAATGGTCAGATTGTTTTTAGGTTATATCTTTTAATCAAGACGCTGACTGCCCATGGTGTGAACTTATGCCCCCGGGAGGTAAGAAATCCTTCCGAGTTCAAGGTATCAGCCATTTCGGTCAGCGTTAGATTCTGTTTCACCAGGACTCTCAGCATTGCGACAGCCCGCTTGTTATTGGGATTTTCACGGGCTTTCATGGTGTTGGTCTTCCTGGAGTTGGAGATTGCCTTTTCGAGATTATCGGTTAGGTTCTCCGGTTTACCCAAAGCAACCCCTCTGGCTTTCTTTGCTTCAAGGGATTGCTTCGTTCTAGAGGAAATTAGTTGTGCTTCATATTCGGCTATGCTGGCGATTATATGTAGGACCAGCTTGTTCGCCGTCGGAAAATCACAAAACTTAATCTCCACGTCTGATTCCAGGAGCTTGCTGGTAAAGGCAACGTTCCTGGAAAGACGGTCAAGCTTGGCAACGATTAGTGTAGAATTCGTTTTCCTACACAGAGCCAAAGCTTCGGTAAGTTTAGGGCGGTCATTGTGTCGGCCGCTCTCTGTTTCCACAAATTCAGCAATTGGTTTTTCGTCCTTGAGAAAGTTCTGTATGATTTCTCTCTGGGCTTCGATTCCAAGACCTGATACGGCTTGCTTCTTTGTGGATTGACGTAAATAGGCAACGTACATTTATTTCTAATAAATTGAACGAACGTTTAGTATATGAGAAGGGGACGTCATTTCCGCTGACGCCCCCAATTCTTCATCTTTTCGATGACTTTCTTGATGGCCTGGCACAGCCAATACCCGGGCATAGGAGCCGGGTCAATCAGGATACAGTTGTTTGTCATAATTCCTCCTTTTTGTTAGATTCGGTTTTGTTGAGTTTTTCCTGTACCTTCAATTCCAGCCATTTTAGGAATACCAGAATTATAAGCCAGATTGAAGGGTTTGGGTCGTAAAAAATGTTGTTTTTCATAAAGCATCGATTATAGTTATCATTTCGTCGAGGGTGAAGAGTTCAAGATCGTCTGATTCTTCTCCGTAGGTATCCGAGTATATCACCAAGGGTCGTCCACCATAGAGGCAGATGGTTGTAATATGGTTTGCATCAGGGAGAAGAATATCGACTTTGACTGAATGCTCTTTTCTTCGTTCCAGCTCAGCCTGAACTTCCCTGATAAGGATGTTTCGGCAGTTCTGGACGGCATTGTAGATAGTGTTGTTCTTCATAGCGGATCAGATAAAGGGTAAGTATGCTTCATCTAGGATTCCAGTCTCCACGATAGCTTTAGCGGTATCATGAGAGGCCTGATTTCTTGGATCCACCCCATAGTTATCAGCAGCCATCTCCTTGATGACCGCCACTATGGTACGAAACAGTTCTTGCTGGAGAGTCCGGTGATAGAATCTAATGCTTTTGGCAAAGGTTTCCGGCTTCCAGCTCATGGTGTTGAGGGCATCTTCCAGGGCTCTTGCAGCCTGGAACTCCCTCGACTGTTGCAGTTCTTGTTCTGTCATGATGATTGTTTTATGGGTTATTCAAAAAGAAAAGGACCGTCCACGGGTGTGAACGATCCTCTCCGGTCTGTTCGGTAAGGGTATTTCACCTCACTGAAGGAACCAGTCATAGCCTTCGGTGTCAGTTCCGAGTAGGGCTCGCTGGATTCCCAAAAGGAAGTCAGTACAGTTCTGATTGCGATCAAGCCATTTATCGATTTGGGCTTGCTTGATGGCCTCATTAAAGAGTTGCAGCATCGAAAAGGTTGTGATGCTGCCCTCTCCCTCCTTCAGTCCGAAGTTGGGATTGCTGACAAATCCTCTAACGGCTGCATTCACAGCCTGGTCGCCGATATCAATCATCGGCAGGGTCTTCCGTACCTCGGTCGGTAAGGCCTGGTAAAGCCGGAGACGACCGATGATATAGCAGAATTGGCTCTCTGATACCCTTGTATTGTTGAGGTTTTCAATGAGCCGCAGGGTGTCTTCCTTCTCAGGGTCGAAGCGACGGAAGAGCTGGTAAGCTTTCTGATAGACGTCTGCTTCGGTGAGACATTCGACGGTGCCCGAATTTCCATTACAGGTAACACAAAGATTACAACAGACGCGGACTGAAACTCCACAGAACACCTTTAGTTTGGCAGGTGATTTCCGTGGTGAATGTAGTCGGTCCTCGTTGTAAGCCCGGCACATTCCGATGGTAAGTGCCACGGAATGCCCGGCAATAGTGTGAGTAAAGGATTTGACATGAGCGACGAAGGCCAGTCTCTGGTAGAAGATGGTCTTTTCCTCGTCGGTCAGGTCCTTGGCGGGTTTGTGGAGGGCGGATGCGACACGGCCATTGATGGCGTGACTTACCCGACACTCTGGTGGGGTCAGTTCCCCAAATACATCCTCGGCGGCTTTGTATACAGCGGCGATAGCATTTTGGTGTGAAATCGTCAGGCTGTTGTCGCCGAAGGTTGGCACGATACACTTTGTAGCCAACTCCTCAATGGTGATGGCCTGTGTATTACTCTCAATGAAGTTGGGATGAGCTTCCCCGGTAGTTTCTTCTTCCGGTTCAGCAGGCCCATCGACGAACTGTAGTTCCAACAGCTGTCCATCTTCTTCAGGCTGGACGGCTACTAGTGCTTGCTCGTTGTTCATTGCGTTTCTGTTTTTTGATTATTGCTTTTTGTATAATCTCTGATTTCTTTTTCAGGAGCCAACGAAGCTCTCGAACTCCTCGCAGGAGAGTGAGTGTTGTGTCCAGAAAAGCTATCATGAGAGATTCTGTCCTATACCAGCCCATAGTTTATCTATTAATGGGCTTCGGCAGGAGTGAGTTTGCGGGTCCGTTCCCGGCGGGTTTGGACCTTTTCATGTAAGTACTGGTAGATATCCTTGCTGACATCTACGATCATAAGAATGGAGACAATCGGCCCAAAGGCACGCTCCATGTGTTCGAATGCTTTTCTTGCTTTCATAATGTTGATGTGTTAAAGTGTTGATTATTATATAAATAAGGCTTTGAGGTCATCAAAAGAAAGCCCTGAATCCTCTCGGGAACAGGGCATAAAGAGCAGAAATCCCCACCCGGCAAAAGACTAATGCCGGTGAAAGCAAGAAACCTGGGGATAGCGGTTAGAATGGGCTCTTACAAAAGTAAGGGTTTAAGTTGATGTATTTGATATCCTATTCTGGGAACAGCCAGAGAAGATGATTGCATATTTTGAAGGGTTAGTTTTTTAGTCTTTTAAGCTTCTCTTTATTTGTAGAAAAACGTATATTTGTCATTTGGAGGTTTTTACGCGTATATTTACAATCATAATTAGTGTAACTTTTAGTTTTATATAACGATGAAACACCTGACCACATTTCTAGGGGTAATTCTAGGCACGATATTAGGTGTCAATCTCTCCTCTTGCTCATCAACGCCAATCAATATCATCCAAGATTCTCATTTTGACGCAGACGGGAATAACTTGGATGGATTACTCCCTTTTGTTAGATCCGACTCATTATATACCCAATTTTTTGTTGAGGTATCCGGCAGCATGAATGGATTCTTCAGAAGCAATAAGCCGACAGCGTTCAAAAAGGATATTTGGTCAATATTTACTAACCTGGCCGGTACAGACGGAGACGTAAATGTCTTTACGACTCAAAATCAACCGCCACAGGCTATTTCCATGCAGCAGTTTCGCACAAGGATGAATACCGGTGCATTTGTGTCAACAGCTTCTACAGATGTACCTACGATGATTCAATATATCATTGACAATACACCTAAACCCGCGGTTTCTGTTCTTGTATCAGATATGAAGTATAGTCCTGTCGGTAACAGGGACATAGCTGTTCTCCTTTCACAATATAGTGCTGAAGTTAGAAACAAACTCACAGGGAAAGGGCTTGCCTGGACACTTATTGCGGCGTATTCCGACAATATCGCAGCCAACGGTCAAGTGGCTTGTGAGGTGTCTCCGTACTACTATTGGGTTGTCGGTGAAGCTAGAAGGGTTGCTTCTGTTAGAAATGCTATTGGTATTATGCTAAACCGCGAGAGGAGACTTGTAAGCATGGTTGACGGCGGAATGGATCTCCAAACCCCTCCGTTCAAGTTAGTTCAAATAAAAAACGCCCTAAAAACAAACGAACAGTGTCTTTCTGATTATGAGGCAGAATTAGATGAATGCTCATTCAATATTGATCTTGATCTAAGTGATTATCCATGGGTAATGGCCGACACTTCTGCTTATTACCTGTCTGAAATTATGACCATTAAGTCTACTAGAGGTGCCATTGTGAATGTGGGTGAATTTGGGTATTCAATTTCCGATCAGGATGAAAAACATATGAGGAGACAGGCTATCGTAACCATTCCGGTTTCTGTCAAGCATCTAGTTGGTGACGGTGATGTAATCGAAGTTAAATTCGATATGCAGAACAAATATACCGTAGGAAAAATGCAAGGTTTCTTTGATGGCGCCATAAATGAAGGCCAACTAGATAAATCCTTCTCTGTTCAGGACTTTATCAGTGGAGCAATGAGCGTCTCTCCTGTCGTATTCGGCAAAGAACCTATCAGGATTCTTATTTCAACGACAAAAGCATTTTAGTAGAAGATATGGAACAGTTTTATCGTTTTCTTGCAAAGCTCTATGGATGGTTATATCCTGTGAGCCATGCAAAATTTATTAACGGTCTTCCGGAAGAAAGTCAAGCCAGAGGAGCAGCTTTTTGGAATTCTCTTTCGCCATGCGAATCCGGATTGTTCATTACCTTTATCCTTCTTGGAATAGCTGCTGCAATTATCTATTTCAAGCCATTTAACAATAAACCGGGGCGGCATTATCGCGGTAGATGGTGGTGGTTTTTTGCTGCCATAGCATTCTTCGGGACCTTGCTTGTATCTTACATATTATGCGGAATCATTTTGAAAGATGCCAGAAATCTTGGGCAATCCTTGTCTTTCCAGCATTTTCTATCTTGGGGTAACGCCTTCTATGCTTTCGTTTTATACTTTATTATCTCCTTTATTTGGTGGAATTGGGGCAAGACTAATGCATATAGGTTCTGCTATCCTAAATTTTTGCACAAAAAGTAACGAGCCATGAAAGTATTTGTATTTTGCGTCGGCGGAACAGGCCTCCGCGTCATGAAGTCCATTATAATGATGGCCGCAGCTGGTGCTGATTTCAGAGGTTATAGCCTTGTTCCAATTATAGTTGATCCACACTTGGAACTAGAGGAGAGAAAGAATCTCCAATCGTTAATTCAGGATTATAATAAGCTTCATGAGATTTCAATCAAGGGGACCGGAATGGCATCTCAAGCATTGAACGCTCTCGATGGTTTTTTTGGAACGCCTCTTCTCCAGCTCAGTGATATAGATGCACAAAACAATCCCACTTCTGATCAAAATAGTTATCAAAGGACATTTCGTCAATTCATGAAGCTATCGAATCTTGATGTAAATGATCCTGCAAATTACCTTGTGCAAACGTTATTCTCTGAGAAGAGTCTTTCGGATAGTCTGTCTGTAGGGTTTAAGGGGAATCCCAATGTGGGCACTGTCGTACTAGGTGAACAGCTTCGTGGCGCTAGTTGGTATGATTCATTCCAACGTGTTTTTTCTGCTCAGGAAGGTGACCGAATCTTCATAATCAGTTCAATTTTTGGTGGGACCGGTGCATCCGGTTATCCTCTTATCGAAAAAAGGATAAAAGAAGACACGACCCACCCGGGTATTCAGAATGCATTACTTGGTGCTGTCTCTGTCCTTCCCTATTTCAAGCTTACAGATCCTGACAGGTCTCGTAGTTCCATAGACTCGGCTAACTTTATTACAAAGACGAAGGCGGCCCTCAGTTATTATGAAGGTTCTGTGAAGGCGGATTACTTTTATTATGCTGGAGACCATGAGATGAGAGCGAATTACGAAAATTCTGAGAAAGACCAGAAAGATAAGGCTAATTTTATAGAGCTTGTTGCAGCTTCAGCACTCCTGGATTTCCTCAAGAGAGAAAAACCTACGGAAACGCAGTATATGACGAGGGCTCTCAAAGAAAACAAAGATTCGCTCAATCTAGCTGATTTGGGAGACGCCTATGCTCCTATTGTTAAAGATGTGCTCAATCTCGAAATGCTCCGCCGTCTCGTCGTGGGTCTTCCAGAGGAAAAGCACTTTCCGCTTTCCCAGTCTCTCAAATTGGACAGTAAGTTCTATAATGATAATGACTTCAAATGTCTTAAAGCATTCACTGACAGATTTGATCTCTGGCTGAAGGAACTTGGTTCTAACAACCGTAGCTTCTCGCCGCTCAAGAGCGTTAGCAATAACCATTTATCTGATATCGTTGATGGCCGTACATTGGAAGCTAAAAATATCACTTATTATCTTCTTAAGATGATTGAAAGCGGTTCGACTATCAAAGCTCCAGATAACGACTTCCGTTTGCGCTATTTACTGGATGTCAGTTATAAAGCAATCAAAGAATACACATCTAAAATCAGCAAGTAACCATGGCAACAATAGATCTTAATTTAGTTGATAGAAGTTTGCAGGGACAGGAATGGACTGCAGAAAAAGGAGCCGTTACTTCAGATGACCTCTCGAAGGTAACCGAACAGATTTCAGATCATAGTGGTGCAATGAATGCCCTGCCGACACCATTCGCTCGTTTCTTTGTATTCAAAGAAGCTTTTAGACGTGTTTTTAGGGAAGGAAAAGACGCTGGTTTTGCTAACACTTGGCTTGTTTCTGATTGCTTGGATTTGTTTGAAATTCTTTTTGATCTAAAAAGGCTCAAATCAACGAATGATATAGTAATTAAGGAGTGGAGCGTCGGGAGCGATATAAATTCAGACCTTCACCAGTTTGCGCAGCGTTCTAGGATATTAGGAGATTGTTTGACTACATATATTAAAGAAGATCTTCCCGGTGTAGACACCTTGCATTTTATCATCCTTCGAAAAGATGGTAAAGAGTTTCTTCTTGGTACGAGTTCACCTTATACCGGATTTGTCACACCTCCAGACATGGATAAAGCAAAGACCGAACATGGGTATGACACGGTTGGTGACCGATATCGCTCACTCTTTATTACAGACTCTAAGGGTGAAGCGTTTTTTCGCAGAAAGGAGCCGAAACTATTGGGCGAGAGGGACGCGTCATTCAAGAATTACATGTATAACTTATTTGGAGCAGCTAATGTTAATGAGAGCTTAAAGGCACTTCAAGAGTATATCCGTTCATTTAAAGACGACACCGATATTAATGCGAATGTAATTCTTTCTCTTGATGGTATCGATACCGAAAAAGGGTCCGAGCTTGTAGTGAATGGGATCAAGATATCTATGAATTCCAGCAAGGAGGCTGGTCAGATATTCTCAGATTGCTTGATAAAGTTACCGTATAAGATTTCAGACGAGAACTTTAAGACCGGGACCTATTCAAAAAATCCGGAAGATCATGGCTATCTTTTACCGATAACACACCAGGCGCTTACTACACTTGATATTGCAAAGGCCAAGTTCAGCATAAAGGATAGTCCAATAGAGGTGACAGTAAAAATGGAATGTGCAGAGTTGCCGAAGCCATTGGAAAAGAAATATGCGTTGACACCAACAAAACCTACTGATGGTAGAATTATTGATCTCAGCGAAGGCACCAATATCATATTTGACATGGGGCTTTTTCCAATTGTCAAATCCGACGATGAGAGTGCCAATCAGTATTTCAAACTGATGATTGCAGCAAAAGACACTAATGCTATTCCAGATTTTAGCATTGATGATATTACCTGTAAATTCTACAAGGACAAGTCTTTGATTGAAGAAGCAACGGATAATCACTTTAAATCGGGAGTCCGTCAGTCCGTGGTCAGAACTAAGCAGTCGGCAAAGAATGCCGCAGGGACAGAGTTTTACGAACTCTTCAACACGGATTTTGATATTCTCCGTATCGATGTCAAATATGGACAGGACATTTATTCCGGCGTTCTTATTCCAAATTGGAGAATTATCAAGAATGCTAACAGGGACTATACTTATGCTATTGACTTTGGTACATCCAACACGTTTGTGTCTGCTATAGAGAATAATAGTGATAACCAACCAAGACAGCTCTTAATGAGTAAGCCTGTAATGGCATTCTTACATGATAGATTACATAATGACCAGAAGGAAGAGATTGATTTATGGGAAGATGCAATGGATGCGGACCTTTTAAAGGCATTCAAGAGCGAGTTTATTCCTGCCTTCATTGACGGTAATAAGTACAGATTCCCTCTTCGTTCTGTTCTTTCAATAAAAGATACCTCCGAGCCCGATAAAATCCTGTTTGACAACTGCAATATCGCTTTCGGATATGAGAAGACCCCGCTCGTTGGCGACAATGTGGTTGATACTGATATCAAATGGAGTCTCGAGAGCGATGAGATTCGCATTTTCATCAGGGAACTTTTGCTTATCGTCAAAAGTGATCTATTTGACCACGGCGGAAAGACCGCTGGGACTAAAATCATTTGGTTCGCCCCATTAAGTCTGAACAATTCAATGCGTAAAACATACGATAAGATATGGAAGGAAGAAGTTCATAGTGTTTTAGGTCCCGGTGTTGAGGACATCTGTTGTTCTGAGTCCGAAGCACCATACTATTATTTCAACCGCAGGAATCAGTTCACGAGTATTAACTCTGTTGCAATCGTTGATATCGGTGGCGGCTCTACGGATGTTGTGTATTTTAAAGACGGAAAACCGGGGTTTGCAAATTCGGTTCATTTTGGCTGTGACGTTCTTTGGGGCAACGGTCACAACAAAATGTATAATGACAAGCAGAACGGCATATTCCTAAAGTACAAGGATTCTGTTAAGTTTGACGATGATGAACTTGCGGTCATAAATGAGCAGATGACTCCGGTCAACAGTCCGGCTTCTACTAAGGATATACTCAATTTCTGGATTAGCAACGAGGGAAAGATGAAGAATATGAATCTTTCATCAAGAATGGAAGATGATTTTAAGCCCGTGTTTGCATATCATTATGCCTCGATTATTTTCTATATCGCTCAGATGATTAAGTCTAGGGGAGATGAGTGCCCGAGGGTTATCACCTTCAGCGGAAACGGGAGTCGGTATATCGATACCCTTCTTTCTCGTGATGAGGACACTCTCGTTGCAGCCACAATGGTCATTTTCAAACATGTCTTTGGTGATGACATTAAGGACATTCAATTAATTCTCCCACAGGAAAGGAAAGAGTCCACTTGTTATGGTGGTTTATATAAACCTACAGCTGCTAAGACTGCGGAGCCTTACTATTTCCTCGGTGCCGGTGGACAATTCAAGACTGTTGCTGACATCAAAAAAGCATTCGACAGTGAGTTGAAAGGTGCATTGATGAGTCAGATTGACGATTTTAACGCTACTTTCATCGAAATGCTTGGCTACCTTATCAGGAAGGACAATATTACTAATATCAATACGGCGAGCATTAAGGCATGTATCGGCGAGAAGATGGCTGACTATCTTGAGACTGATTACAAGAAGCAATTCGATGATTTGCAAGATGAGCAGCATTATAATGATTCACTGTTCTTTATGCCGGTAATCGACAAAATTTTTGATTTGACAAAACTTCAGTAAAGGTGAATTTCTTTATTATCTGCGCACAGCATCCTTGGTTGATCATCGCCATTATTGCTGCAATACAACTAATATGCTTCTACATTACCGTGTCGAGGCTAAATGTCTTCCATCACTTTTTTGATGGAAAAAAGGATTGTTCTGTTAAGACCTCCGACTCTGGGCATAATTCTATTTTCTTTGGCGATAGTATAAATGAAGAATTCGAGGATTTGTTGGAATATATCAACACTTATCTCGGGAAAACGGGCGTCGCAGATTTTTCTCTTATACAAGGCAAAACCGAGAGGATTTTAGATTCCAAATATGAGCACTCTACCGCTTTTACCTCCTTCCCCACATTAATAGGTCTTATTGGCACCTTTTTCGGCGTAGTTTGCGGTTTGTACGCATTCAATCAAGGATTGGATATCGGAGGAGATGGAAACACTTTAATAACAGACAAAAATATCTCTGAACTTATATTTGGCGTCATCATCTCCATGATAACGAGTGTGGTGGGACTCCTTCTTATGATAGCCTCTCAAATATTCGCGTCAAAATTCAAGAAAGATGTAGAGGTCGATAGAGACGAGTTCTATGACTTCATCCAAACAGAGGTAATGTCTGTTGACAGTAAAGATGTTGCCAGCGCGGTTTCTAAATTGAATTATACTATCGGAGCATTTGTCGCTGCATTCGAAACAGGTACAGCCAACATTAATAAAACTTTTACGGACAATTCTGACAAGTTTACCAAAGCATTTGAAGATGGCGCAAAGACAATTCTGGAGGCTGTTAGTCAAATTAAAACAACGACAGATGCTGTCGGAAGTAGCTTGAAAGAGCAAAAGGCTATAGTTGATAGACAAGTCGCTCTTGTAGAAGGGATTAAATCTGCCGAAATCTCGGAGACCATGCAAGCATTCATCGATTCGGCGAAAAAGTTCGCCGATGTTATTGATGCAATGCAGAAGCTAGAGTCTTACAAAACAGATGTTATTAATGCAACCACTCAGCTTGTCAATGTTCAAAAGGATTACTTATCCTCTCTCGATACACCCAAGAAGGTAGCGGAGAGCCTCTCCGGAATCCTTGATAGAGTAAAGACCTTCGAGGCTAGCATTAATAATTTGGGCAAGGATGTTGCCCAGACGCAGTTACTTGGGAATAAGGAAATGAACCTTATCACCGAAGAGCTCAACGCCATCAAGAATAAATCCAATCTGGCGGCATCTTACCATAATACCGCCGATGATAAACTTGAAGAGTTCTATAAGGATCAGATAGCTAGACTTGGATTACTTATGGGGAAGTTTGACCGAACGCTCTCTGATTATAGTACTCAATTCGACAAGATGATGGAACAGGTAATGACCGATATGAAAACGAAGAGAGACTCTCTCGTTAAGGTTCTCAACGAGTCTTTCAACGTCGGAGATGCGGCTAATGATCTTAAAAACCTCAACACTATTCCGGATATTAAGACGGGTATCGAAGGAATCAGCCTCACTGTTGAGAAAACCTCGCCCGAATACTTGGACAAAAAGTTCATCGAACTTAAGTCCGCTATAGAGAGTCTTGTTAATAAACTGAACCAGACATCATCTGCTTCTATAAATGCCGAGATGAAAGACACCCTTTCACAGTTGAACGATACTCTGGCCCAGTTTATAAAAAGAAAAAATTCTAATAGTCCATCAAGAAAGAAGAAGCGCAAAGGATTCTTATTCTTTAGAAGAAGGAATGAAGAATAGTTCGTCTAAAGGCTCGTTTTGGCCAAGCTATGTGGATATCATGACATCACTGTTCGCGGTGATGCTTGTGCTATTTGTTGTCTCTTATGGCCATTTCAAAGTAACTGACTCCAGACTTCAGAAATACAAAGATAAATACGAAGAGATTGAGTCGATTTATAATGCCGTTGAAAATATTGATACTAACTATTTTGAGTATAACCCTGATTATGTAAAGCACATCTTCAAGATTCAGGTTACATACCAAAGACAACAATTTAGGCTCGACAGATTGAAGGCCGATCTTTCCAATCCCCGCGAAGCTAAGGAGTTAAGAGATTCAATAATCTCTGCCGGGAATGAGATTAAAAGGACAATCGAAAACCTTCAAAAGTCTGAAAAGACGAATCAGGATATTAAATACTTAGTTGTTCTTGAGGGGCAAGCATCAGATGATAATTATTATCTTGATGATTATTACAATAATGATGTCTTGAGTTACCAACGTGCTCTTTATCTCAACAAGTTTTGGAAGAATCATGGTCTTGATTTTGCAAATATGCCTCGATGTGAGCTTGTAATTAGTGGGAGTGGAGTCGGGGGCGTTCCCAGGGATACGACAAGGCAGGAAAACAATCAACGGTTCCTAATACACATAGTTCCAGTCATTGGCAATATTCATACTCAAAAAACCAAATGATGAAAAGGGAACTACTCATATTGTTTCTTATTATATCTCAACTAACCTTGCTTTCATCTTGCGGAGGAGGCTATCCTGCAGAGATTGAAGGTTTATTGGAGTTGCCAGAATATGATAATTCAATTAATCAATCCATTATAGTTCATAAAGGATTCATCGTTTCATATAATCCCGACTGGAAAGTACCGAATTGGGTAGCGTATGAATTGACAGCCAATGAAACTAGTGGACCTAATAGTCGAGAGAATCATTTCGATTTCGACCCTTCTTATGAGGGATGGCAGGCAGATAACAGTGATTACAGAAATAGTGGATGGTCAAGAGGGCATATGGTTCCCGCCAATCATTTGAAATGGGATTCATCTGCTATGAAAGAGAGTTTTTATTATACCAATATATGTCCACAAAATGAGAGTTTAAACAATCATGATTGGAAATCCCTTGAAAATGATTGTTGCCGTTGGGCAAATAAATATGGCCGTGTTTATATAACATGCGGGCCTATTATATATGCTGATCATGAAACCATCGGCAATGGAAAAGTTGCTGTTCCAGATTATTTCTTCAAAGTCGTTCTTGCTCCTATAAATGGGACATATACCGGTATAGGCTTTATTTTTAAAAATGAAGCCGGCCGTCACCCTCAAGATTACTATGCGAGGAGTATTGACGAGATTGAAGACATTACAGGCATTAATTTTTTCCCCAGCCTTCCAGACGCGGAGGAGATGAACGTTGAAAGTACTTTTGATACCAAATATTGGAAATGATGGTTAGGGCGTTCCATCCGTAATGAGGCTACTGTGTATATGGCGGTACCTGACGACTGACGGCTATCATGGAAACAGGATGGCCGTATTTTATTGATGGAAGAAAAAGCAGCCAGGTTTCCCCAGCTGCCTTGAACTGGTCTATGTGATTACCAGTTCAGTCAATAATCTTATAATACTTTTCCCTTTTTCCCGTCCCAGGGGTCGTAAGCTGCTTTTCCTTCACCCCAATATAACGTTTAAGATCCTTTGCTTTAGCTTTCTTCTGGATTTTGAGGTTGTAGTATATATCCCGAAGCATATCCTTAACAACCGGAAGACGATATTCCTGGCCGACAATAAACCTAACTTTTACTACGGCGGATATCCTGGACCTTTCTTGTTCATCCTTGAAAGCATCATTGATATCTTTTTCTCGGTATCGGAGGGCTTCGAGACGATCCAGCCCTAGGGTTTCATAGTAAGAATGGTACTTGATTTCGATGAAAGGATTATCGTAGAGAGCCTCTATGGAATTGGGGTGGTTCTCACGATACCTTGCATAAAGCTTCATCTTTGCTGAAAAACCGGATGCCTCTGAGAATTCCTTCCTGAAAGAGTCATCGGTCCTGGAAGCATAATGGTCGGAAAGAGAGCGGTCAAGGGTTTTGATTAGATAGATTGGATGGGAATAGACAAACTTCGCCAATTGCCAATCCCGTATTTCTACGTTCTTAACCAAGTAATTCATCTGTAGATCGTATCCTCCAAAGGCGTTGTCCACTACTTCGAGATAGTCCTCCGAATACCGTTCCTTGGGGTCTCGCTTCCGGATTTCATCTACAAGCAGCTTCTTATAGTCTTTGGATGCTTTCTTGTATAACCCTATTTTGCGAAGGGTTTCATCGACCTTCTTTTGTATCCTCCTAGCCGCCTCTTCCTGTGATTCAGTTTTCCATTTATTTCGATAATAGAGGATAGCATCTGTCCGGAATGGGTTCTTATCCAGTCTTTGTCGGCCTAGAATCTGTGGAACGTCGATGAGGAGGTCATGTGTGGACCATTTCAGGATGCCATCAGAAAAGATATATGTGAAAGCACTTAGAGAATACATGTCAACGCCCTCAAAACTGGCCTTAGTACAGAAAGTGAAGGTCCTGTTCGTCGGGTTTTCCTTGTCGATACAGAGTTCGCCGACATGTACCCCCATCTTCTTCAATGCTGGTACTTTGTCATTGGATTCAGAACAGAGGACATTCACATCATCCGGCGGGAGGTTATTTTCTTCGATAACTTTAACGATAGTCCGGACATCATTGAGGTAGATAACTACTTCCTTCGATTCCACGATTTTCCCATCCTGAATCTTCCTGGAAAAGTAGCCATCCCGTCGGTAGTCCTTAATGATTCCCTGACAGAGGCCCTTTGCCGAATCATTCTTTTTATAGGGACGGGCATCAAGATTCGGCTTCTCAAGGACAGATGGATCCCAAAGAATCTGATAGTATGGAAGTCCTTCGAAGTTGGGGATTTCTTCAAGATAATCCTCCTCGATGGGGGTCGCTGATAGGAAGCAGACAGATTTGACGCCGTGAAGGTTGAAAAGGAATTCCAAGTCAGTGTCGCCCTTGTAAGAAGCATCGTCCATCAGGCACTGAAACTCATCGACCAGAACTGTGAAATCGCCCAGGATCTTCTCTTTATCCAAGACTTCAACGACATGCTTGAAACTGTCCACCGTCACCAGTATCTTCGGCATAGTCTTCTGGACATTCGGGAAGGGGCTCTTGTAGTGGCACATCATAAGATAATCCTTCAGTTCACTTTTGTAGACGGCAGGACCTCTTTTGTCGGTTTTGGATTTGAATAGGTGGGTATTTGGGTATTGAAGATGCTTTGATTCGAGTACATTACTTCTTGGAGATGCTATGATACAGGGGAAATCGGATTCAAGGAAAAGAGTTGTTCCCCCAGACCCGGCTCTCACTTTGTTCAGTATATAATGGCCTTCTGATGGTAATAGATCCAATAAATCTTGTCCCCACTGGCTCAAGAAGGCAATATCCGGTGAGGCCTTTAGTATATGTTTTTCCATGATTATCTAAAGATTAAAAAGGTTGTAGCTGGATTCGTGTTCAGGGTACGAAGCACTACAACTTTTTCTTTAAGAGGAATAGTATTTTATAAGAATATTCCCGAAAAATGTCAAAAAAAAGTTGTAGTTATCTTATTCTTTGCCGTATCTCTGAGCCCCCCTCGGCGATTGAGAGGGGTTAAGGCCTTCGTACCCTAAACACATTTTGATGAAGAATACAACACTTCGTCGTTATCCAGTATCGTCGTAGAGAGGTCCTGGTTATCGAAGGACCTCTCTTATTGTCTAGTATTTTTTGAATGTTTGCCGATAGTCTTCATTATAGGTTTCTTTTGAATATCCGGATTTGAAGTTTTCCGCTATTTCCTTCTCCGGCATTTCGTTTCCGGTCGTATAGGTTATATCATTCCCAGTGTATACTTTTATGGTGTATTCAAGTCCTTTCTGATAATCCACTCCAGCTTTGCCACATTGAGTTCCGAACCAGAATACACCATTTCTCCTGTTCCCTTCGACAAAATACTCAGGGTGGTTCTGTCGGCATCTGTATTTGAGGATGTTCATGATGCTGATGTCGGAGATATACGTTCCATTGTTTTGAATGCTTTGAGTTATAGGTGGCGTTGAGAATTGAAATGGTACGGGTCCTATCAGAGTAGGGTCGAACACGAAATGGTATGGCGTCGCATTCTTGTTGACATAGATATTTGGGTCGTAGACCAGATAGCTAAGCCTCCGAAGATCACAACAGCTTGTATCATTAGTTGCCTGGTTTATCTGAAATTTCCTTAGGAGCTGCTTATAGAGGTTATGATGTTTCTTTGGATCCTGGTTATCGTGCTTGATTATAGCCTTTAGTCCCCGTCCGCTTGGAGTAATAAAGACGGCATATACACATGGTGTTGCAACCAGTCTGCTATAGATTGCCGCCATACCTTGTTGAGTGGGGAAGTTATCAAAGTCAAGGGCTGTGAATTCAGAGTAAACCATCATTCCATCATTTGTCAGGTTTCCATCCGTAAATACACCGTTGAAAGCAACAGCAGGAAGGTATTTGAGTTTCCGTTCCTGAACCTCTTGCTTTGTTTGAGCTAAATGAATGAATTCCGTGATGTGCTGTAAGCAATAGACTCCGATGGCCTTGTCAAAAAGATAAAGGTTCCCATCCCTAATGTAATCTAGGGCGCTGTCAACCGTCATGGTCGTAAAGCCAAACTTGGTATAGTTGGCCCGTTTAATAAAAGTAATACTATCTCTCATATACAATGTTTTTTAGAGATTAATTGATGTGGGCGGCGGTCCCAAGAAATGTTGTATTCAGATGTGAAAATAAAAGTCATCGTCCTATCCTTCCGCCGGTCCTTAGGACGTGTTGCTTTTCACTTGTAAGGAATTACTTCCCTAAAAATGGCAAAAAGTATATTTTCATTTTTCCGGACCATGGCATACAAAACAAGCCACCCCGAAGGATGGCTCATGTTGAAACAACTGTATGTTTAGTCTTCGTTCTCTCCCGGATTCTCGTCTTTCGAGTTATCCGTTTCCTCTTGCTTGATACCCATCGTTGCCTTGTCGATGGCGGCAATAACTTTATCTGCTCCGGTACTGGTGGCCTTTAGATAGGGTTTCATGGCCTTCACATCGTTATGGGAGGTGACCAGGGCGATAAGATCCAAGGGGATTCCCTGATTGTAAGCAGTGACGATGAATGTTCTTCTAGCGACATGGGAAGAAAGCTCGGTTCTTGCCGTAATTACGGTGATTTTCTCTTTAATCTTGTATTCGTAGTCCACCCAATTTCCTTCCAGCTTAACCATCTTTCCGATTTCCTTCAAATAATCGTTGAAGTGCTGACTCTGAATAACCGGAAGCAGTTTCCCTCCTTTGTACTTTTTGTCTTTGTATTTGAGATATATGTCTGTCGCCACCTTACTGAGTTTGTAGAAGACGACATCATCATCTTTCTCAGTCAGTTTTCTTATCTCATATCCATCGCCTTCTTTTCTGGGACGGATATTCTCCTGGGTCAGCTGCATAAGATCGCTGTGGCGAAGAGCGGTATGGCAAGCGAATACAAAGCTATCACGAACTTGCTCGATGGTACTTCCTTCTTCAAGATCCAGTTTCATAATTCGATCCAGTTCATCCGGATAGATGAAACGGACATCCTTTTTAACCTTAGGGAGTTTAATGTCATAGTTGAAAAAGTCTTTGTGAACCGGATAGCCCTCACCTTGTGCCCAGTGAACAAACTGTTTCAGATAGAATAACCTCTTGATTATTGAATCGTTATACATGGTTTCGGATAGTTTATTAACTATCCCATTCATTTTCTCTTCTGATAGACCCGAGAATGAAAGGTCCGGATCATATTCCTGCAAGATATCCTTAAGTCGAGTAAAAGTATCGACCATCGATTTATCCCAATTTCTCGTCTCTTTCCTCTTGTTAATGAATGTTTCGAACAGAAGATAGAAATCGTTCGTAATAACTTTTGCTTCGCTACCCTTAAATGCTGTATTAAAGGTTGCTTTTAGATCATCCAGGGAAGGGATGAGGTCCAGCATGGCCTTTTTGGTGAAATAGTCATTGATGAAAAGAATCTGTGCGTCGATGGTGTCGTTCATGACATTATATGGCGTTCCACTAATACTGCATCCGTGCTTGACACGTTTTGTTTTCGTGCTCCACTGTTTCTCTTGGACACTGATTCCTGTGTATAAATCTATTCTTTTCCCTTTACTGGAAACGCGTAGCATAACGGACTGTGAGCCATCCTTTCTGGGATTGCTGAGTCCGACTGTTATGGAATGCTTTGTAAATAACATATTCTAAAATCTCCTTTGGGAGCAAATTTACAAACAAAAAACGGCTCTGACAAGGTGAAATCTACCAAGAAATCTACCAATTTAGACGATAACGTACAGAAACGGTGAGTAATTTGCTCGTTGTAATAAATTGAGTAATAAACTTATAGAGAAACATTTGGGAACATGGAGTAATCAAGGAGTAAGTCCGACTATCTCCACAAATAAAGGTCATCGACTCGCGTCGGTGACCTTTATTTGTGCAGATACCTGTGCTTACCCCCCCCGCCGCTACGCGGCTGCCCCCGAGGGGGCGACTGAGGGAAGACCCTCAGACTCCCTCCCTTCTTGGAACCGATATCGGTCTGGCACAGAAACGGCCACCAACGCTAAAACGTGGCAGACCGTTCCACGAGCCCAGCGTCAATCCAGGGAGAAGATCTCATTGACCGTCTTGCCAAAGTAGGCGGACATTTTGAGGGCGAGTTCGGTGGAGGGGATGAACTTGTCGTTTTCGATGGCGTAGATGGTCTGGCGGGTGACGCCGATGGCATCGGCCAGTTCCTGCTGCGAGATGCGGAGGCGGGCCCGCTCGACCCGGATGCTATTCTTCATGGCCGGCCTCCTTCCTGTATTTGTACAGCCTGAAACGGAAGAGGATGATATAGACGAAGAAGGCGAAGATGATGCTGTCGAACAGTCTGTGGTAAGACAGGAGGCTGAAAACGCCCTTCGTTCTGAAGGCGGTCAATATGTCCACGATCAGGCCGGATACGATGGCCAGCACAAAGCAGATCCACGCCGTGTTGGCGATGGAGCGGAGGCGGAGCGTCTGGATGAATTCATTCTCCTGTTTCTCTTCGGACAGGCCGACGAACAAGGCGGACAGCGCTGCCGTCACATACAGGGCCAAAGTCCCGAACTGACTGTATTTCTGAGGGATAAGTTCAAGTCCGTTGAACAGCCAGAGTTGCAGGGCGAACACGACGGGGCACGCAATCAGCAGCGCCCAGCCGATCCGCTGGAAGGAGTGGGGGAGAAGAGAAGAAGTCTTAGTCATGGCGTACGGGATTATTCTTCGATCCGGCTCTCCTTGCGATAGCGGATCAGACGGATTTTGTAGATGATCAGATAAAGCATGAAGGCACCGCCGTAGCCGGTTATCTCCTTGAAGACCTTCAGCATCCGGGCGTGGCTCTCCGTATCGTACCAGGCTATGAAGCGTTCATGGGAGGCTGCTGATGTCACCCACGTACCCGTCAGGGCCATGGCCAGAGTAAGTGCGATGACAATCCTGATCGCGAACATCAGCGCAATCGCCGTGAGTGCCGATCGCGTCCGCATGAAGACCGTGAACTCGTCTTCCACCTTCTCCTTGGACAGTCCGACGAGGAAAAGGCCGACGAACATCAGTGAAAACCAGGTAACCGGATCGGCTTTGGCCTGATATGCGGGTGTGAAGATACAACTCCCCACAAAGACCAGCAGAGACACGCCGGCCAGGACCCATCCTGCAATCTGAACCTGGTGGGGCATCAGGAATACTTTCTTTTTCATACGCAAATAACGTAAAGTTTAACGCAACAAATGTAAAGTATAATTTACATATATCCAAATAAAATTTACAATTTTGGCAGTTTTCCCCTTTTTTGCGCCCGTGAAATGGAACAGGTTGATAGACAATTATCGGCGCCAGGTTCCAGCCGGGCGTCCGCCAGAATGGCAGGACAGGCCGTTGTGGACCGATATTTGCGGGCGGTAGGGGACGCGAAAAAGGTGCGGGGAAAAGCACGTTAACCAGCGCGAAAGAGAAAGGATATGTCAAAGGCAAAATGGATCGGCGGTTTTCTGGGATGGGTCGCATGGGGGCCCATCGGGGCACTCATTGGCTACCTCCTGGGGAAGGCCGTGGACACATATATCGATGGTTCGCACCAACTTCCGGGCGGTGACGGCGGTTCGTACCAGGGTCAAGGCCGGGGCCAGTACCAAGGCCAGAATCAAGGTCAATACCAGCGCCAGAACCAGGGTCAATACCAGCGCCAAGGCACCGGTTACGGCGGTCAGTCCTCCCGTCGCTACACCGCCGACGAGCAGCGTAACAGTTTCTTCGTGAGTCTGTTGGTCTTGTCATCGGCCGTGATCAAGGCCGATGGGAAGACGCTGCAGGCGGAACTCGAATGCGTGCGGAACTTCTTCCGCAGCAATTTTGGAGAGCAGGCGTCGCAGCAGGCGATTCAGATGCTCCGGCAACTGGAAACCCAGCAGGTGAACATCTATGCGGTAGGCGACCAGATCGCGTCGAACATGAACTATTCGCAGCGGATGCAACTGTTCCAGTATCTCGTGCAGATCGCCATTGCCGACGGGAACTTCGCCAAGTCCGAAAAGAGCGTCCTGGAGGCCATCGGCTCCGTGATCCGGCTCACATCGACGGACGTCTCCTCCCTCATCGCGATGTATTACAAGGAGGAGCAGTCGGCCTATACCGTACTGGAGATTTCCCCGAATGCGACGGACGACGAGGTGCGGGCCGCGTACCGGCGGATGGCGATGAAGAACCATCCGGACCGGGTATCGACCTTGGGCCCTGACGTGCAGAAGGCTGCGGTGGAGCGCTTCCAGCAGATATCCGAAGCCTACGAGACCATCAAGAAACAACGGGGGATGAAGTAAATGACGACCGATACCATCCGCATCCGGGGCGCGCGGGAGAACAACCTCAAGGACGTCTCCCTGGATATTCCCAAATACAAGATCACCGTCTTCACCGGTGTTTCCGGTTCCGGGAAGAGTTCGCTGGTGCTGGATACGATTGCGGCCAAGTCGCGGCGCGAACTCAACGACACTTTCCCGACCTTCGTGCAGCAGTATCTGCCCAAGTACGGGCGGCCGCATGTCGATGAGATCGAGGGCCTGCCCATCGCCGTCGTCATCGACCAGAAGAAACCCGCCAAGAACTCCCGGTCTACGGTGGGCACCTATACCGACATCTACGCACTGATGCGGCTGCTTTTCTCCCGCGTGGGAAAGCCGTTCGTGGGCTACTCCGATTCGTTCAGTTTCAACCATCCGCAAGGGAGTTGCCCGCGTTGCTCTGGCCTCGGGGAGATCCGTGAGTTGGACATCCACAAACTGGTGGACTTCGACAAAAGCCTCAATGACGAGGATACCATCCACTACATCGCCTTCGGCAAGGGCGGCTGGCGCTGGATCCGTTATGCCCACAGCGGCCTGTTCGACCTGGACAAGAAGATCAAGGACTATTCCCCGGAGGAGTTGGACCTGTTCCTGAACAGTCCCCAGATCCGGCTCAAGAACCCGCCTTCCAACTGGCCCAAGTCGGCCAAGTACGAAGGCATCATCCCGCGAATGTACCGGTCCATCATCAATTCCGAGGAGGGCCTCCTGCATGCCGCCGTCCTGAACCCGATGCTGGTGATGGGCACCTGCCCCGACTGCGGCGGTACGCGCCTGAATCCCAAGGTGTTGACCTGCAAGATCGAAGGGCTGAACATCGCCGAGGCGTGCGCCCTCCCGATTTCCCGGCTCAATGCCTGGATTCGGAACCTGTCCGATCCGCTGGCTGCGGACTTGAAGGAGGCGATCGGGGCACGGCTCACCGCCCTCGAGGAAATCGGCCTCGGCTACCTGAGCCTGGACCGTCCCGTCGGCACGCTTTCCGGCGGCGAGGCCCAGCGGTGCAAGATCGCGAAATACATCAATTCCTCCCTCGCCGACGTGCTGTACATCCTGGACGAGCCCAGCGTGGGCCTGCACAACCGGGACATCGAACGGATGAAGCGCTCGGTCCAGCGCCTTCGCGACGCAGGGAACACCGTCCTCCTCGTGGAGCACCATCCCGAGATGATCCGGATTGCCGACCATGTCGTGGACCTGGGCCCCGGCCCGGGCATCGACGGCGGCCGCATCGTCTTCGAGGGCTCCTACGACGAACTTCTCCACTCCGGCACGGCCACCGGCTCGATGCTTGGGGAGCCGGTTCCGTTCAAGGACTCACCCCGGCCGGTAGTCTCCTCATTCCATCTCGAAAACGCTACCCTGCACAACCTCAAGGGCGTTTCCATCGACATGCCCCTGGGTGTTTTCGGCGTCGTCGCAGGCGTTGCGGGCTCCGGCAAGAGTTCGCTGATGGAGTGCTTCCGGCGCGCATACCCGAACCCGGACGAGGTGGTGTACATCAGCCAGGAGAACATCGGCGTGAGCCTGCGTTCCACCCCGGCTACGTACATGGAAGTTGCTGGTGACATCCGGAAGGCGTTCGCGAAGGCCCATAAGATGAAGGAAGAGTACTTCACCTTCAACGGCAAGGGCGCCTGTCCCGTGTGCGGCGGCAAAGGTGTCATCGTGTCGGAAATGGCTTTCATGGATGCAATCGAGACCACCTGCGAGGCCTGTGGCGGCCTGCGCTACGCGCCCGAGGCCCTGGCCTATACCGTGACCGGCGCCACCGGCGAGACGCTCAACATCGCCGAAGTCATGGACCTTTCCGTCCGCCTGGCATCGGCCTTCTTCAAGGGGACGGTCATCGAACAGAAACTGCGGCCCCTCGTGGACGTGGGACTGCAGTATCTGCATCTGAATCAGGCACTTTCGACCCTCTCGGGCGGCGAACTCCAGCGATTGAAACTGGCCTCGTACCTGGGAGTGGAGGGGAAGATCTTCATTATCGACGAACCCACTGACGGCCTGCATACCAAGGACATCCGGCACATCATCCGCCTGTTCGACTCGCTCGTGGACCGGGGCAACACCGTCTGGCTCATCGAGCACAACCTGGACGTCATCCGCAGCGCCGACTGGCTCGTCGAACTCGGCCCCGGCGCCGGCGAGGACGGCGGCCGGCTCATCTACGCCGGCCCCCCGGCCGGCGTCCGGGACTGTGTGGGGTCGGTGACGAAGGATTATCTGTGATTACGAAATTGACTACTCAAATATGCACGAACTGAAATGCCCCAAGTGCGGAAGTGTCTTCTCGGTCGACGAGGCTGACTACGCTTCCATCGTATCCCAGGTCCGCGGGATTGAATTCGACACCGAGATCCGGCGCCGGTTGGCCGAACTGCATTCGCAGTACGAGGCTGAACAGAAGGCGAAGGCGGTTACGGCGGAGCAGGCGTACCAGACGGCGTTGTTCAAGAAGGACCAGGCGATCCTGGCTAAGGACGGGGAGATTTCCCGCCTTAAAGAGCAGATGGCCGCACAGGGCGACCGGCAGAAACTGGCCGTCGGGACTGCCGTGGCCGCTAAGAACGAGGAAATCGCGAACCTGAACGCCTCCATCCTGCAACTCCGCTCCTCGGCTATGTTGGCCGCCAAGGAAGCCGCGCTCCACGAGGACAATATCCGCAAAGACTATGAGGCCAAGTTGAAGATGGCGCAGGAGCAGGTCGACTACTACAAGGACCTGAAGACCCGCCTGTCAACCAAGATGGTCGGCGAGACCCTAGAGGCGCACTGCAGCAACGTATTCAATGGAGAGATGCGTCCCATGTTTCCGAATGCCTACTTCGAAAAGGATAACGATGCCTCGCTCGGCAGCAAGGGCGACTTCATTTTCCGCGATTTCGAGGACGGCACCGAGTATATCTCCATCATGTTCGAGATGAAGAACGAGATGGACGAGACGGCTACCAAGCACAAGAACGAGGACTTCTTCCGCAAACTCGACGCGGACCGCAGGATAAAAGGTTGCGAATATGCCGTACTGGTCTCCCTCCTGGAGCCGGACAGCGAACTATATAATGGCGGCATCGTCGATGTCTCCTACCGCTACCCCAAGATGTACGTCATCCGTCCGCAGTTCTTCCGGCCGATCATCACCCTGCTGGTCAATGCCGCCAAGAAGACGGTCGGTATCAAGAAGGAACTGGAGATTGCCCTCAGCCAGAGTGTGGACGTGACCCATTTCGAAAGCCAGTTGGACGCGTTCAAGGAGGCCTTCGGTCGCAACTACCGCCTGGCCAGTGAAAAGTTCAAGGCTGCCATCGACGAAATCGACAAATCCATCGCGCACCTGCAGAAGATCAAGGACGCGTTGATCGGTTCCGAAAACAACCTCCGCCTGGCGAACGACAAGGCGGACGCCCTTACCATCAAGAAACTTACCAAGGGCAATGAGACGATGACGAAGAAGTTCGCCGAAGCCGCGGAAGCCCGCAAAACGGCCGAAAGCGCCGCCGGTCCCGACGACCAGGAACAGCCTTGACGATTGCGGCCGATATCCGTTTTATGCCCCATTTCAGAAATCGGCTCTGGAAGGCCTTATCGTGATGCTTTTTAAGTAAAATGCAGGATTTTTGCGTGAAAAGCCCTTCCATTAGCCAGCCCACGCCTCAAATAATCGGCCTCCCAGTGCGCTGGGAGGCCTTTTTGGAACTTAAACGCTTAATCTTTTTTTGAAACGGTTCTTTTTCCGATGTTTGCTGGAGAAACAGTAAGATTTGTGCGTATGAAGAAAATCCTTGAAGTTCTCCGCTACGGAGAGAATGACATCCGGTTCCACACGGACATCGATCCGCTCGAGGATCCGAACACCATCCACCAGACGGTTACCGAACTGGCCATGGCCATGATGACCACCCTGTGGGGCGGGAATGAGCAGGCCGTCCTGGCCATGATCCGGGCCCTCGCGATTTCAGACCTGGGCGTCAGCGTGAACCGCCGCCAGATGGTCGGCTTCCTGGACGATGCCTCCGGCATGCTCGAAGCCTCCATCCGCGACGCCCGCAAAGCCTTCGAGCAGTCCGGCGGCAAGATCATGGTCTTCGGCCCCGGCGTCGCCCCGCCCAAGTCACGGAACTAGCCGCGGGCTTTTCCCGGTCAGAAAGATTTCGTAAGGGTAAGCACCCCGGCCGAGAGGGCGGGGACGTTTAGGAGGACGGTGGTCCCGCGGGTCTCGGGCGTGGCGTGGCAGAGGCTGATGGCATGCTTGTCGGCCATCGTGTTCGCTGCGGTCAGGGAGCCGGGCGCATAGTAGTCGAAGACGGCACCACCGAGGCCCTTCCAGTCACCGGAGACGGTCAGTTCGCAGGCCGATTCCGTCGGGTTCACGATCTTGACAATCACGTCGCGGCCGTTCTCGGAGAGGGTGGTGACGATGCTCAGGTCCTTCGTATCTCCCGAATAATCAAGCCGATACCGCGAGAAGTGGTCGTACCAGAGTTCGGTCACGAGGTAGTTGGGCGCCACGAAGAGTCCCTTGTAGTCGAAGTTGATGAATGCGTTGTTCCAGTCGGGGGCGTCGGTACGGCGGATGAACAGGGCCGCGGCGCCCATCGCCACCACGTCGCGCTGCTCGCAGGCATTGAGGAATCCGCCGGCGAACAGGCCGGTACGCCAGTCGGTGCTGTTCAGGTTCCATTCCGAGATGAACAGTTTCACGTTCGGGTTCGGGCAGGCGGCGATCATCTCCGCGTAGTGGTCGTACTGTTCGCCGAGGCGGACGGGTCCGGTGGCGTATCCTCCGGCCTGCTCATAGTGGTGAAGGCTCAGATAGTCGAAGTAGTTGGCCGACCGCTGGAGGAATTCCCCGTCCTCGCGGAAGCCGCCGCAGGCGATGATCTTGATGGACGGATCCACCTCGCGCATGGCCGTGGAGAAGTCCCGGACGCATTTTTCATAGCGCTCGATGCCCATCTCCCACATCTCGTTGTCGATCTCCCAGTATTTCACGTTGTAGGGCTCCGGATGGCCGTTCGCAGCGCGCTTGGCGCCCCATTCGTCCGTGGCGGGGGCGTTGCAGTACCGCACCCAGTTCACGGCGTCGGCCAGGATGGATTCGTACTCTTCGGCCGGACGCTCGAAGTGGACGGACACCACGATCACCGGTTCCGTATTCACCTCCCGGCAGAACTTGATGAACTCGTCCGTGCCGAAGCAGTTCTGGTCGTAATCCATCCACATCCAGTGCGGCCAGCGGTAGCGCTGCTCCTGCGGGCCGATTCCCCACTGCCAATAGTACTGGGCGACGTAACCGCCGCCCGGCCAGCGGAGGCAGGTCGGATGCAGGTCCTTCACGGCCTGGAGGATGTCCGGCCGGAAACCGCCGAGCGCCTGCCCGGTGGCGGTGGACAGGGTCACCTGGTCCACCAGGACCGTCCCGTTGGTACCCAGGATGGCGAAATCGGCATCGCCGGAGAGTTCGCCGGCGGGGAGGGAGATGTCGAACTTCTTCCAGGAGGAGCCGGGGAAGCCGAGCACCTGTTCCCGCAGGATCCGGCCGTCACGGACCAGAGCGACGGAAAGCCGTCCGCCGCCCTTGGCATAAATCGACCCGACGAAGGTTTCGCCCGTGATTACGTTCTGCGGTCCCTGGCAGATGCCGGCCGCCGAAGCCCCGGCGGTGATTTCCTGCGCATAGTCCATATTGACGGCATCCCCTTTCACGAGGCGGTATTCGCCGTCGCCGAAGGCCTTCCACTGCGGTGCCACGTCCGGAATCCGCACCGGTTCCGGCGTACCCTCGAAATAGACGGTCTTCCCGTCCAGGGACGTGACGCGGAGATCGCGGTACAGCGTCTCGGTGTAATTGACCCAGAGGACGATGTCATTCCGTCCCGTCGCATCCAACTTGTTGTATGTCAATATTCTCTTCCCGTCCCAGAAGACCTCGGCCTTCGCGCCCTTGCAGCGGATGCGGAGTTTGTGCCAGTCCTGGTTCTCGTTGATCTGGTTCGCGGCGGCGATTTTCTGGACCAGCGGATCCAGCGTCTTCACCCGGCGGGTACGGCCGAAGTTCTCCACTTCCTTCTCCACCATCGTGGCGATGGAGAAGTTCGGCTCCGTCACCTGTTTCGTTGCGGCTTCCCGCAGGCGGGCCTGTTGGGCCGCCTGGATCTGCGATTCGGTCTGTCCCGGATTCAGGGCACGGGCCTCGTAGTAAGGATTGTGCACGCGGAAGTAATACGGCTCTCCGCCCTGCTGGTTCCGGAACGCGAACCGGATGTCCAGCAGGCCGCCGCTCCAGGCCCGCCGCGCGAGCCGGTACGCCCGCCAGTTGATATCGGCCGTGATCTCATAATCGTCCGTATCCAGGGTCGTTATCGGCAGCGGCTGCTCGTACCGGGTAGGGGAGTGCAGCACCGCCTCCTCGTCCATGAACCATCCGTCGAAGTATCCGTCCCGGGGCGGAATCCCCGGATAATGCTCCGGCTCGAACGACCGCTCATAGATGAGTTCCTGCCACACCCCGTTGTTCGCGGAAAAATAGATGTGTTCGAACAGTTGCCCGTACAGCATCGGGTCGATGTTCCCGGCCGGTTTCCCGGCCTGTACATGGATCGCAGCCTGCCCCCAGGCCGTCACCCCCGCGGCAATCGCCGCGACGGCAAGAAGAAAACGTCTCATACCGTTTTAGTGCTTTTCACAAATATAGTGATTTCTTGACATTCCGGACCTTTTTTCGTACCTTGCGGTCAATGAGCAAGTTTTCCAACGTACTGAAAAAGTGGTCCGGGACGTCGCTGGTGCTGCGGATCGTGATCGGCCTGGTAATCGGTGCCGTGCTGGGGCTGGTCTGCCCGCAGTGGACGGGCATCGGCATCTTGGGACAAGTGTTCGTGAGCGCCCTCAAGGCGATTGCGCCGGTGCTGGTGGCGCTGCTGGTGGCTTCCTCCATCGCCAAGGCGAAGGGTGGCCTGGGCCCGCGCTTCCGGACCGTCATCACGTTGTATCTCGTGTCCACGTTCTGCGCGGCAGTCTTGGCCGTGGTGGCGAGTTTCCTGTTCCCCGTGACGATCAAACTGCAGGGTGCCGAGAGCGGCGGCAGTGCCCCGGGCGGCCTGGCCGACGTCTTCCTGACACTGCTCACGAACATGGTGATGAACCCGGTCCAGGCGCTCGCGCAGGCCAATTACATCGGCATCCTCTTCTGGGCCATCGTCGTCGGCCTGGGCCTGAAGATGCTGGCCTCGGAGCATACCGTCCGGGTAATCGGGGATCTGGCCGACGTGGTCTCGCAGGTGGTGCGCTGGGTCATCCAGTTCGCCCCCTTCGGCATCCTGGGCCTCGTGTTTTCCTCGGTGTCCGAGAGCGGCCTGGAAATCTTCACGGACTATGGGAAACTGCTGCTCCTGCTGGTAGGCTGCATGTGCGGCACCGCCTTCATCGTCAATCCCTTCATCGCCTGGCTGCACATCCGGAAGAATCCCTATCCGCTATACTGGAAATGCTTGAAGGAGAGCGGGCTGAATGCATTCTTCACCCGTTCCTCCGCCGCGAACATCCCCATTAACATGGACCTGTGCAAGCGGCTCGGCCTGGATGAGGAGTTCTACAGCGTGAGCATTCCGCTGGGATCGACAGTCAATATGAACGGCGCCGCCGTCACCATCACCGTCCTCTCCCTGGCGGTAGCCCATACGGTAGGCGTGGAAGTGAGTTTTGCCTCCGCGCTCTTCCTGTCGCTGATCGCCACCCTCGGCGCCTGCGGCGCCTCCGGAGTGGCCGGCGGCTCCCTCCTCCTCGTCCCCATGGCCTGCTCCTTCTTCGGCATCGGCAACGACATCGCCATGCAGGCGGTCGCCGTCGGCTTCATCATCGGCGTGGTCCAGGACTCCGTGGAAACCGCCCTCAACTCCTCCAGCGACGCCTTCTTCACCGCCGTCGCGGAATTCCACGACCGCAGAAAAAAAGAGGGAACCGAATAGTTCCCTCCTCTTTCGCTACCGGCCGCCTCCTCCGAAGCCGCCGCCTGAGAAGCCGCCTCCTCCGCCGAAGGAGGTGTGGCCGCCCATTCCCTTGATGCTGCCGGCCTGCTGCTTGGCCACGGCGTGGTTGATCGCGGAGGCGGACATGTTGTTGTTGAGGCGGATGGTCCGCATCATCACGTTCGGGTCCACGCCCACGGTCTGGGCCATCTCCTGGAATTCTTTCGGGAAGAGTTTCTGGAACTGGGTCGCCACCTTGTCGGCGATGCCGTACAACTGGGCGAACACGAGATAGTCCTTCCACATGCCCACCTCGACGGCTCCGCGCTCCTTGGAAAGGGTGAAGTCGTTCAGGAAGTTCTTGAATTCCACCACATGGCTGGCCTCCCGGGCACCGTCGGCGTTGGTCGTGGTCCCGTGGATGAAGTAGTGCTTGTCCTGCATGTAGCCGCGTCCGCGGGCCTGCGCCCGGGTGGGCCAGGCGGTCACCCGCTTGAAGTTCCGCTCGGACCATTTCTCGAACTCCCCGGATTCCAGCAGGAGATTCGATCCGGCGGCTTCCCGGGCCATGTTGTACAGGGCCAGTTCCACGTCGTCCTGGATGTCAGGCTGGTGCGTGAAGTCCAGGTTCACGCGCTTGGTGTTGTTCGTGTCCGGGAGGACCTTCACCTTTCCGTCCAGGATCCACCGGAGGAAGAAGGCGCCGATCAGTCCATGGGAGGAATTCTGGCCGGCGGGGAACCGCCAGCCGTGGTCCAGCACGAAACTGGAGGCGAACAGGTTGCCGTCCAGGGGCGCTTCCCGCCACCACTCCGTAATCTTGGTCTTTCCGTACATGGATTTCTTGTACTTGTAGCCCAAGGCCTGGAGGACCGCCGCCCGGAGGAGGGCGAGGATGGATCCGCCGAACAGCAGGGCGAAGAGCCCGAGGATGAGTTTCTCGAAGGGATCCTTCTGCCCATAGGAACTGCCTTTCATGGCCTTGTCCTTGAGTTCATCGAAGGACATGTCCCGGCTCACCGCCGGGGAGAACAGGCCTTTCTCGAAACGGACGAGGGTGATGACCGAACTGTCGTGGGAGAACGGTTCCGAGGATTCGTACACGATCCGGCCGTCGGTCACGTCGATGTCGCCGTAGGAACCGAAACCCCAGACACGGGTGTTGTCATAGGTCCACTGGGGGCCGCCGGTCTCATTGACGAGGGTGACCTTCACATGCTGCGCGGGGGCGTCGAAGCCGGGATTCACGAACATGAAGTTGAATCCGTCGGCATCGGAAAAGGACTGTACGAGACCCGTGACCGTGTACTCCACCGTCCAGACATGGGGGCCGTAGGAAGTCTTTCCCCAGCACAGTTCCACGCCGTCATGCTTGTCGATGATGCCACAGCGCCCTGCCTTTTCGGACAGGGTGCGGTCCACGTCCCAGCGTCGGCCTTCGTTGTAGTATGCCAGTCCGTTCTCGCTGACGGTGAGGTCCTGCACGGTCATCTTGCCGAGATTGGAGATGGGGATGTACATTTCCGTTCCGTCCGCGACGGTGGCGTCCCAGACCTGGGTGATACGGGCCGATCCGTCTTCGCGGAGGACGGCGCGTATGTCGATGTCCCGGAGAGACTGGGCATACACGGCCAAATTGCCGGCGAGGACCGCCAGCAAAGCGAGGAAAACTTTCCGCATCGCCTAGATGACGGGATAGTCTTTCTTGGAGGCGTCCTCGGCGAGGTATTCCCGCTTGCTGAAGCCCAGGATACCGGCAACGACGGAGCCCGGGAACATCCGCACCTGGTTGTTGAACCGGGTGACGGTGTCGTTGAAGGTCATGCGGGCCAGCCGGACATTCTCTTCGTACTGCTTGATGTCCTGCATCGCCTGCTGGTAGTTCTGGTTCGCCTTGAGGTCGGGATACTGCTCGGCGATGGCGATGAGTTTGGCGCTCACTTCCTGGAGGGTCTTCTCGTTCGCATTGACCTCATCCACGGTCGGATTCGCGGAAGCGGAGATCTTGCGCTGGGCGATTACCTTCTCCAAGGTGTCCGCCTCGTAGGAAGCGTATTCGCGGGTGAGTTTGATGAGCGCCTGGAGGGCGTCGTAACGGCTGACCTGCTGGACGTTGATCTGCTTCAGGGCATTGTTGCAAAGTTCGTCGGCCTGGACGAGTTTGTTCTGCACGGAGATGCCCCAGAGAACGAGCGCGGCGGCGATGGCCAGGATGATAATGAGGGTGGTGAACATAATATAACAGTGTTTATGGTTTTCCAATCGAACAAATTTACGAAAAAATATGTAGTTTTGCATTATGATGAAAAAAATGGTTAGATGCGCCCTCCTGGGCGCCGCGGCCTTCCTGGCGGCCGCCTGCTTCTCCAAGCAAGACTTTAATACCCAATATGATACCCAGGTACTGATTCGTTTCGAACCCGACGCGGATTATCAGTGGGATAATTTCGTGGACGAATTCTTCAATGGCGGGAAGGATACCGTGGGATTCCACGGGAGTTTCGCCTTGGAGCCGATTTATCATTATGCCAGATTGGACACCGTCAAATGGGACTCCGGTCATCATGCAAAACCGGACACCGTTTACTTCCGCGGCGGACTCGTCATCTCCCGCGGCAAGGATGCCGATGCATCCGTCGGGCGGAAGCCTTCCCGCTTCGCCGTCTATGACGAGAAGGGTGGCAACAAGGGCACCAAGGCGTACGCTGTTTTCCACGACACCACCGCCGCACTGATGCCTAAGCATCTGATCGAAATCGCCATCCCCAACGTGGATTCCTACTGCGAGCCCAAGTTCATGATGGTGCATAACGTGCAGGCTGTGTATCAGGCTGTCAAATACGGCGTCGGTCTCGCGGACGGCCCCTTCGGCGAGCAGGACTATCTCACCCTCACCGTCACGGGTTACAACGGAACGACCGAGACCGGTCATAAAGACGTGAAACTGGTGGACGGGACCAACGCCATCAAGGAATGGACGGAAGTGGACCTGAGCGGTATCGGCCACATCGACAACCTCCAGTTCCACCTCACCTCCAGCCGGCCGGATCTTCCGCTGTACTGCGCCGTGGACGACATGAGTTACCATTATTTCGTACTCTACCGATAATCCCCACCCTATGAAACGGAACACCGACTACAAGAACGCCGCCCTGGCGGCCCTGAAGGGCAACTGGGGAAAGGCCGTGCTGGCCGCGGTCATTTTCATGGCCGTCACCTATTTCGCCCTGGGACCGTATGTGTATCAGACGGTCAAGGTCCAGACCTATGTCCGTGAGAACTTGCCGCAGGTGTCCTCCTCCGTCAGTTTCGGTTCCGCCATCCGCCAGGCGATGGAGGCGAGCCTCTCGATGGCGCAGGATCCCGAATACATTTCCATGCAGTCGAAAGTGAGCGGATCCATGGGCCTGTATTACCTGCTGCTCTTCTTTGTCGTCCTGCCATTGGGCGTGGGCTTTATCAATGCCTTCCGGAAATTGCTGCTCCAAGGTGATAACGAACTGCCCGGAAACATGTACAAGATGGCTACCGGCAATTACTGGCACAAGGTCTGGGGCATGTTCCTGCTGATGCTGTTCACCTTCCTGTGGAGCCTGCTGTTCATCATCCCCGGTATCGTCAAGGCCTTCTCCTATTCGATGACGCCGTTCATCCTGGAAGAGCATCCGGAACTGGGCGCGAACGATGCTATCGACCACAGCCGCGCCATGATGAAAGGCCACAAGTTCGACCTGTTCTGGCTGCTGCTCAGTTTCATCGGCTGGGGTTTCCTGTGCCTGTTCACGTTCGGAATCGGTTACCTCTGGCTCATCCCGTACATGAATACGTCCGTCTCCGCCTTCTATGAGGACGTCAAGGCCGATTACGAAGTGAACGGAGGGCTGATCTGATGAAGATTCTCTTTACGTTGATCGTGGCGCTTGGGATTCTCCCGGCGCCCGTTTCGTTCGAACGGGCCGATGGTACTTCGACCACGTCGGAGGTAGAGGTGGTCGTCGGCAAGCGGGCCTTCACCCGCTGGTGCGCGTCCTTGCCGGATTTCGCCCGGAAGGAAGCCTATCGCCTGACCATCACCCCCAAGCGCGTCCGCATCGAGGCGAATACGCCCGAAGGCGTTTACCGTGCCAAAACCACGTTGGCGCAACTCGAGTACCCGTATCCCTGCGGCGTCATCATCGACTATCCCCGGTTCCCCTGGCGCGGCATCATGCTGGACATCTCCCGCCATTTCCGGGACAAGGATTTCATCCTCAAGCAGATAGACGCGCTGTCAGCGGTGAAACTCAATGTGCTGCACCTCCATCTGACCGATGCCGCCGGCTGGCGGCTGGAAGTCAAGTCCCACCCCGAACTCACGGCGAAGGCTGCCTGGCGGGCAGGGGATACCTGGAAGCAGTGGAATGCTTCCGGGAACCGGTATGAAGGAACCTATGGCGGCTATCTGTCCCAGGAGGACGTCCGTGAAATCGTCGCCTATGCGGCGGCGCACCACATGACCATCGTCCCGGAGATCGAGATGCCCGGCCATTCCCGCGAGACGGTCTATGCCATTCCCGGCGTGGGCTGCAAGGAAACCTCGGACGACCTGTGCCCCGGCAAGGAGGACACGTTCAAACTGCTTGAGGAGATCCTCACCGAGGTGATGGACCTGTTCCCGTCGGAGTACATCCATATCGGCGGGGACGAAGCAGGGAAGCGTGACTGGCACGACTGTCCGGACTGCCGGCGACGGATGGAGGAAAAGGGTCTGCACAGTGTGGAGGAACTCCAGAGTTATCTGGTACGCCGGGTGGAGGCGTTCCTGAACGCTCATGGCCGCCGGCTTATCGGCTGGGACGAGATCCTGGAAGGCGGCCTGTCCCCGAACGCGACGGTGATGTCATGGCGGGGAACCGAAGGCGGTCGCGAGGCCATCCGCCAGGGGCACGACGCCGTGATGACTCCCGGCAACCGCTGCTACCTGGACAAGGTCCAGGACGCGCCGGTCCGTGAGCCGGAGGGCTTCGGCGGCTATCTGCCCCTCGACAGCATCTATGTCTATGATCCGGCGGCCGGCATCCCGGCGGAGTCGCTGGGCCACCTGCTGGGCGTGCAGGGCAACCTCTGGCACGAAATGATTCCCGAGCCGTCCCATACGGAATACATGCTTTATCCGCGCGCGTTCGCGATAGCGGAGATCGGCTGGACGCCGGTGAAGGTAAAGGACGCGGCAGATTTCCGCGAACGGGCGACGGCGCATGCCGCAGCGCTGCGCGAGAACGGCTACACGACGTTCAAACTGGAAGACGAGGTAGGCAACCGGCCGGCTTCCCGCGTCCGGGAGAACCATCTGGCGCGCGGCGCCAAGGTCTCTTACGCGGCACCCTGGCACCGGAACTATCCGGCCTCCCGTGAAGCAACCCTCACGGACGGAAACCTTGGTGGCTGGTCCTACGGCGACGGCCGTTGGCAGGGCTTCCAGAGCGATGTCGATGTCACCATCGACCTGGGCCGCGTGCAGAAAGTGAGTTACGTGACCGCCACGTTCCTGGCTGACCCGGGCGCCTGGATCTATCTGCCAGACCGCGTAAGCGTCGAATACTCCGTGGACGGCGAGCACTATACGCTGGCCGGCATGCTCCTGAATGAGAATCCGAACGGAAAATACATCCCTTACGGCACTTCCGTCGGAGCCGATGCCCGCTATGTCCGCTACCACGCCTTCCGGACGAAGGAGTGGCTGTTCATCGATGAAATCTTGATTTACTAATACGCTAAAACCTTGTATATGAAACGGATTTGCCAATTGCTCGTCCTTTCCCTGCTCGTGGCGGGATGCGCTTCCAAGCCGCAGGTGAAGTATGTGTTCTATTTCATCGGTGACGGAATGGGCGTCAACGAAGTCATCGGCACGAACCTCTACAACCAGGCGAACGGCCTGGAGCCCGTCAATTTCACCCAGTTCCCGGTGGTGAACTTCATCACGACGGTTTCCGCCAATTCCCTGGTCACCGACTCCTCCGCCGCCGGCACCGCGCTGGCGACGGGTGTGAAGATCAACAACAGCGTCGTGGGTGTTGACCCGGACGGCAACCCCACCCCCAACCTGACGGAATGGGCCCATGCGGCCGGCTATGGCACGGGCGTCGCCACCAGCGTGGGTGTGAACCACGCCACGCCGGCGAGTTTCGTGGCGCACACCTCGAGCCGCAACGGCTATGAAGAGATCTCGCTCCAGATGATTGATTCCCCCGTTGATTTCATGGCAGGCGCGACCTTCCTCACGAACCGGGGGTCCGGGCATGACGCCGCCTACTTCGAGCACAAGGCCGATTCCGCCGGCATCGCCATCTTCAAGGGCCCCGGCGCCATGGGGAAGATGGATGAGATCGATTTCCTCAAGCCGCGCATCCTGTGCCTGAGCGCCAAGGCGGAGGACTCCATCCCGTACGCCATCGACCGGAAAGAGGATGACACCCAACTGGCCGACTTCACGGACGCCGGCATCCGCTATCTGGAGTCCCGCTTCGGCAAGAAGGGCTTCTTCTTCATGATCGAGGGCGGCAAGATCGACTACGCCGGCCATGGCAATGACGCCGCGACCTGTTTCCAGGAAGTGAACGACATGGCCGTGTCCGTGGACCTGGCGCTCGCTTTCCTGGCCCGCTATCCGAAGGAGACCCTCATCGTGATCACGGCCGACCACGAGACCGGCGGCCTCATGCTAGGCAGCGGACGCTATGAGATGCACCCCGACCGGCTCGCCCGCCAGCACGCCTCCGTGGACGCGCTGACGGATCAGTTCCGGGCGAAGTTCTTCCCGGAAGGCCAGCCCTTCAAGACGCCTACCTGGGATGCCGTAAAGGCTTTCTTCGCCGAGGAAACGGGCATGTGGGGCGACGTCGAGGTGAGCGAGCGTGTCGAAAAGGAACTGAAGGACATCTACGACCAGACCTTCGGCAAGGGCGGTAACCGCAACCTGAGCGAGTCCAATCTGTACTCCGTGAACTTCCAGATTGTCGCCGACGTGGTCCGCGCACTGGACCGCGCCGCCGGCTACCAGTGGAGTTTCGGCTCCCACTCCGGCTCGCCGGTGGGCCTTTACGTCACGGGTGCCTGCGCGGAGGAATTCGGCACCGTCAAGGACAACACCGAAATCGCCCCGCTCATTGCCAAGTTAGCAGGTTACGCACGCTGATTACATTGAATCGAAGAACCCCAG
>JAEEGG010002603.1_pt1 | contig 46309 bp, 42 predicted proteins | sample 9134161 | NCBI WGS metagenome assembly JAEEGG01 (sample SAMN16246543, study PRJNA631951) | gut metagenome | biome: gut microbiome; feature: rumen; material: CR-attached | host: Bos | place: Iran: Karaj | collected 2018-10 | reverse complement strand
CAGCACGACCGAAACGCGCGCGAAGGAAATTCGCAGCATCGCCGAAAAGATCATCACCCTTGCGGTGAGCGAGTATCAGAACAGCGAGACCGTCGAGAAGGAGACCTACAACGAGAAGGGTCAGATCGTCAAGGCAGAGAAGCAGCAGGATAAGCCCTCTAAGCTGCATGCCCGCCGTCAGATCATGGCGTATCTCTACGACATGCCCGAACCGAAGCAGGAGAAGGACGGAAAGGTCGAGAGCAAGAGCGATTACAAAGAGCGCACCAAGGACAACCGTCATCCCGTCGTGGAGAAGCTGTTCCGTGAGATCGCGCCGAAGTATGACGCACGCATCAAGGAAGGCAAGAAAGGCGGCTACACCCGCATCACCAAGCTCGGACCGCGCCGCGGCGACGCAGCCGAAATGGTCGTTTTAGAGCTTGTCTGAGCCTACAAAAGCACAAAGCACAGGGAGTCGAGCAATCGGCTCCTTCTTTCTTGCGTCAAGGCGCAGACCGCGCCGAAGCAGTTCTGCTACATGCTCCACTCCGCTTATGCTCCGTTCCGGCGGCAGATCGCGCATCGCCATCTCCCCTACGGGATACACGCGCATTCTTGCCTCCCTTGTGCAAAGGGAGGTGCCGGGCGCAGCGGGGCGGAGGGATTGCCGATGAACTGCGCCTGCGGCGCATGCGGGGCGTCCGGGAGGACGCCCCCTACGGTCCGCTCCATTCCGGCGGCAGATCGCGCGTCGCCATCTCCCCTACGGGAAAAGATTTGACGGACAATCACGCTGCTTTTCCGCTTTTCCGCTTGCAATCTGTCGTACAGTCTGTTAAACTGTATATAATCCTAAAAGGATATATCATGCAGAGGAGGGGGAAGCAATGCAACACAGAACAATGCGGGTCTTTGCGGCTGTGCTTGTGCTTTTGATGCTGGCGGGCAGCTTTGCGTGTACACCTAAGAACGACGAATCGATGACTGCGTTGGTACAGATGATGACGCAGGAGCGCATGGATCTTCAGAACAAACTGGACGATACGCAGAAGGAACTGAACGAGGCGAAAACGGAGGCGGCGAACGCCAAGCAGGCGCTTTTGGATCTTCAGTCCGCACCGACCCCGGAACCGGTCGTCGTCACGAACACCGAAACCGTTACGGTCTCTGAGACGTACGCGTACGGCGTTGGCTGTACGGTGAACGGCGATCGTTCCGTAAAGCTCGACGATGGTGAGACGATCACAGCCGTTGCGGATGAGATCGAAGGCTATGTATTCGATCACTGGGAGATCAACAATGCGGTACAGGACATCACCGATACGACCATAGAATTCGCTGCATCCAAAACCACGTTGGTCCGTGCCGTTTTCCATGAGCGCCATACGCTCAAGTGCATCAACTGCCATTTCAAGTTCCTCGACGAGAACAGAAACGCCGCCGGACAGGGCTATAAGGAATTCGATTTTGAGGAGGATTATCAGAATCCCGTTACCGAAAAGACCGAGAAGGGCGGTCTGATGAACTTCTACGTATTTGCGGAGGTCCCGCGGGATCAGCAGGTCGACTACTGGCTGATCAACAACGTGAAGTATCAGTTCCCGCAGGAAGTCACAAAATTCCGGATCGAAGGACTGAACGAGGCAACGGTGATCGAGGTCGTGCTCAAGGGGCAGGCGAAGCAGACGTCCACGCCAGAAAAGACGCCCGCGCCCACGAAGTATTACAACGTGAGCTGCCACAACTGCAAGTATAAGTACGACGGCGCATGGCATTCAAGCGGCAAGGTGCCGGCAGGCTCGCAGATCACGATCTCCGGAACGACCGATTCCACGGAGGCATACTTCGACGGCTCGCCGTCCTCCGTAAACCGTCACTTCACAAGTCCGCACTCGGGCAGCTCCGGAAAATGGGTCTTCACCTATACATACACCGTGAACAGCGACACCGACGTCACCTTCCGCGGCGTGGTGAACTGACAAACGGAACCGAGAAAGGACGTCCCGCAGGGGGCGTCCTTTTTGTGTAAAAACCGCGCACCCGCATCCGTTCCGTGCCCCCTTACACAGGGGAGCCAGGAGTGTCGCGCTTCCAAAAGCCTCCCTTGTGCAAAGGGAGGTGCCGAACGCAGCGAGGCGGTGGGATTGACGATGAACTGCGTCTGCGGCGCGTGAATTGACCTGACGGTCATGAATAGGCTTCGCCGTGAATTGTTCCTTCAGAACATGAATTGCGCACACGCATGAAAAAAGAGCTGCTCTCGGGCAGCTCCTTTGCGGTATTGTTACGCCATCTTCGGCACGAGCATCAGCGCAAGACCGAAGAGGATCAGAAGCGAGGTCACGTCCACGATCGTGGTGATGAACGGTCCCGCCATGACCGCCGGGTCGAAGCCGATCTTCTTGGCGAGGATCGGCAGCGAGCAGCCGATAAACTTCGCAAGGAATACCGTGCAGCAGAGCGCGATCGAAACGGTGACCGCGATCAGCAGGTACGGCGTGAACTGGTTGTTGAAGCTGTTGTGATAAGTGATCGCGTACATCATCATCATCTTGCCGAAGTTGACGACAGCGAGCGTCGCGCCGGCAAGCAGCGAGATGCGCCACTCCTTGAAGATGACGCGCGGCAGATCCTTGAACTCGATCTCGCCGAGGGAGATGCCGCGGATGACCGTAACGGACGCCTGATTGCCCGCGTTGCCGCCGGTATCCATCAGCATCGGGATGCACGCAAGCAGCATCGCGCTGATGAAGGACTGGAACTGCACGCTCATCAGATTGCTGAAGTGGTTGATGACGAGCTCGGTGAAGATCGCCGCGACCATCAAAATGCACAGCCACGGGATGCGGTGGATGTACAGCGAAAAGACGCCGGTCTTGAGGTACGGCTTGTCGGACGGCGTGATAGCAGCCATCTTTTCGATATCCTCGGTGGCCTCTTCCTGCAGGACGTCGATCGCGTCGTCGACCGTGACGATACCGACGAGACGGTTCTCGCCGTCCACGACCGGCAGCGCGATGAGGTCGTATTTAGAAAGCGTCTGCGCTACGGTCTCCTGGTCGTCCAGGGTCTTGCAGGAGATCACGTTCGTTTCCGCAAGGTCGCCGATCAGCACGTCCGGCTGCGAAAGGATCAGCCTGCGGATCGTAACGAAGCCGTAGAACGTACGGTCCGCGCGGGTGACGTAGCAGATGTTGATCGTTTCCTTGTCGATGCCGGTGCGGCGGATCGTTTTGATCGCGTCCTCGACGGTGAAATTCGGGCGCAGCTCGACGTATTCCGTCGTCATGATGCTGCCCGCCGAATCGTCCGGGTACTTCAGAAGCTCGTTGATGAGCTTGCGCGTGTCGGGATCCGCCTGCGCAAGGATCCTTTTCACGACGTTTGCCGGCATCTCCTCAACGATGTCGACGGCGTCGTCGATGTACAGCTCGTCAATGACATCCTTGAGCTCGGAATCCGAGAAGCCCTTGATGAGAAGCTCCTGGGAATCGCTCTCCATCTCGACAAAGGTGTCAGCAGCCAGCTCCTTCGGGAGCAGGCGAAACAGCCGCGGCAGCATTTCGGGCTCAAGGTCCTCAAACAGCGCGGCAATATCCGCTGCGTTCATCGTGACGAGAATGTCGCGCAGCGTTCCGTATTTTTTGGATTCGATCAGCGAAGTGATCGCGGTGGCAAGATTCGCCATATCTGTCTTCCTCCTTTCAGTTTTCGATCAGGAGCAAGACCCGCGTTTACGGGATCGGCAAGGTCGGCCGCCATAGGGGCACGTCCGAAGCGGTTCCGCATATCAGCGGGCTTGCGGCGCCGGTACTACTGCCAGCATCCATGACAGCCACCTCCTTTGAACAGGATTTGGGGAAAGCCCCATACATCATCATTTTATTCCGTTCGGTTTGCGTTGTCAACGAAAAAAAGCGCGTTTTTTTGACCGACTTGCATTTTTCGGGCAGCTGTGTTATCATGTGCCGATCCGAAAGGAGGATGAAGCATGGAAACGATCGCAAAGCTCTGGCCGCTATGGACGGCGCTGGGAGTCATGAATCTCGTGACGTTCATCGTCTACGCATACGACAAGCACATCGCAAAGCAGAACCGGGGCAAGCGCCGCGTGCCGGAACGCACGCTGATCCTGCTGTCGTTTCTCGGCGGATGCTTAGGCGCGGCGCTCGGCATGGTCCTGTGCCGGCACAAGACGAAGCATGCGAAGTTCCTGATCCTCGTCCCGCTGTCCCTGATCCTTTGGGCCTGCGGACTCGGCGCGCTCATCGCGCATCTTCTCGGCGTGTTCTGAAGATTCGCGAATCGTTTTTGATTCTGTTACATTTCCGACGCATTTGCGCTGTATAATGAATATGCTCCGGAAACCGGGCAAGCCCGTTTTGCCGGAACAAAAGGAGGAAAACACATGAAAAAAAGAATCGGCGTTATTCTCGCCGCACTGTTATGCATCATGCTGCCGCTGACCGCGCTTGCGGAGGGCGAAGGAGAAACGGAGGCGACGCAGGAGCCGACCGCGCAGGAAACGGCTGCGCCGACGCAGGAACCCGCGGACGCGGTCGAGATCACGCCTGCGGGCGACAGCGATACCTACAAGTCCATGCTGATGGATTCGTTCGACCAGACGCTGTTGGGCAAGGATCAGAACCTCAGACGGCAGCTGCTGAATATTCTTCGCAGCGAAGAGATCACGGTCACCGCGGACAATTATAAGAACATCGTGCGTTATGTAAATGAAACGGTGTCGACGCAGAAGCTCTCGGAAGACGCATCACTGCAGTATTACACCGATGAGGACTTTGAGATCGCTGCGGAGCTGATCAAAAAGATCTGCGCGGAGCTCGGCCTTTCGTATTCGATCGATCCGAGCAACGACTCGCAGAACGAGTATGCGCGCGTGATCACGATCAAAAAGGACGGAAAGCTTCTCGGCCGCATCAACAGCGACGCAAAGACCGACGTCGGCGACGCCCCGAGCAAGGGCTGGATCATCGGCGGCGGGATCCTGATCGGCGCTGCGGCGGTCTTTGGGATCGTCCTGGTGGTCGTGACGGAACGCAAAAAGAAAAAGGCGGCGTAAGCGATGGAAACGCGTGAAAGGGGCAGTTCCCCGACCGGACGGGGTTTTTCCATGGTCATCCCGTTTCTGCTGTTCTTTGCGGGCGTGTTCTGTCTCAGCATGTACCTCTATCAATCGGTGGTCGAGGAGAGCGCGTATTTCGGACTGCTGGTCGGCAGCGGCACGCAGACGGAGATCACGGACGAGGACACGGGCTTTGTGCCCGGCGAACGTCCGAACGCGCTTTTGAAGATCCCGGCGATCCGCTACGGCAAGCAGTTTGCCAGGTTGAACGTTTCGTGGCAGAACGGCGGCTGGGACATCAAAAACGTTCCGGTCTATCTGGGATCGGATAAAAAGATCCTGAAGAAAGGCGCAGGCATGTCCTTCGGCTCGTCGTTCCCGGGAGAACATGGCTGCACGATCCTTTCGGCGCACGTCACCCGCGATTTCGCGGGGCTCGAGGATACGCCGGTCGGCGCGATCGTGTCGCTTGAAACGAGCTACGGACCCTACGCCTACCGCGTGGATGAAAAGAAGACCGCGAACGGAACGGATCGTTGGTATATGGACGCCGGACAGGACGCCGACCTTGTGCTGTATACCTGCTACCCGCGCGACAACGGCGGCAAGCGCCGCACGGAGCGCTGTGTGCTGCTGTGCACGCTGATCGACGGAACGGAGGTGCGGCGATGAAGTTCTTCAAATTCATCGGAACGGCGATCATTCTGATCGTTCTCTGCGCCGCGATCGCATTGACGCTCACCGCCGGCGCGCTGCGCTTTATGGCGCTGAACCCCGGCTATTTCAAGATGTTTCTGCCGACCAAAACGTACTGCGATGACATGCGGAAGAATCTTTCCGAGGATCTCGATCACATTGCGCTGCTGTACGGACTTCCGGAAGGCGCGTTTTCGGAGGTCGTGACGGACGAATCGATCAGAAGCTATACGAACACGCTGATCGACGCGCTGTACGCACCGGACGCAAAGGCGCCGCTGGAGCTGCCGGCGTATCCTTCGGACGGATTCAAAAGCTATCTGCGCGCAAACACGGCGTTTGATCCGCGCGGGATCGACGACTGCGCCGAGGATTGCGCGCAGGCGGTGACGGAGGACCTCTCCGCGATCAATACGCCGCTTGTCATCGGACCGTTTCTGACCTTGCGGAACCACACGTTTTCGAGAACGTCTCTTGTGCTGTTCGGCGCGGGGATCCTGCTTTCGATCGTGATGCTGATCTTCCTTCGGATGCTGTACATGGGCAAAGCGAAGCGGACCGGCGCGGTGCTGCGCAAGGGCGGCTGCTTCATGGGCGTGACGCTGGTATTCGTGCCGGTCATGCAGTTCATCCTGTTCGGATACACGGAGCGGCTGAACATCACGGCAAGCGCGTTCCGCACGATCCTGACCGGATATCTCAACACGCTTCTGTACGGATGGTTCTTCGTCCTGCTTGCGCTGGAGCTTTTGACGTTCCTGCTTCTTCTGATCGCGATCGCCCGCGCAGCGCGTCAGAAGAAAAAACGCGCGCGGTGAAGACCTGCCGGAAACGGCGCTGTGATCTGCAAAGGACCGCTTGATTTGAACTGCCTCCCCGGCAAAAAGACCGGGGAGGTTTTTGATTCCGTAAAAACAACTGCATCCGGTCTGAAACCGCGCAAAGCCGCATAATCTGAAGAAACGAAACGGAGGTCGGCGATGGAAGGATCGACGGAACTTCAGAAAACGGGGGAACGGAGAAGGATGCGTATGCTGTTTTCGGAACTGAAATGCAGGGAGGTCATCAACGTCTGCACGGGGGAACGCTACGGAAACGTGTGCGATCTCGAATTTGATCCGTGCGCGGGCGAGGTGCTTGCGATCGTCGTGCCCGGCGCGCCGAAGCTGTTCGGGCTGATCAGGGGAAAGGACGGAACGGCGATCCCGTTCTCGAAGATCAAAAAGCTCGGCGAGGACGTGATCCTGGTCGAATTGCCGTAAAAACAGCGCACACCATTTCGGATGCGCATCGCCCGGTTATCAATACAGACCGTTGAAAGAAAACCGCCCGTTTTTGCGCGCGGTTCGCGGCTATATCCGAAAACTTGAACAATCCGTAAATTCGCGCCAGGACGGGTTCGGCTTTTTCGGTTGATGTGCTATACTATTCTAAATAAGTATCGCATCAACACAAGGAGGACAAGTCCTATGAAGTGCCGGTATTGCGGAGGAACGGACAGCAAGGTCATCGACTCGCGTCCGAATGAGGATTTCAGCGCGATCCGTCGGCGCAGGGAGTGCATCGGCTGCGGCCGCAGGTTCACGACGTGGGAGCGGATCGAGGAGAACCCGGTCATGGTCGTCAAGCGCGACGGGCGGCGCGAGCCGTTCGAGCGCGAAAAGGTCGCGGTCGGCATCCGAAAGGCGTGTGAGAAGCGCCCGATCCCCGCGGACGTGCAGAACCGCCTGGTCGACGAGATCTGCCGCGAGATCAATAACTCTTTGGATTCCGAGGTCTCGACGGAGGTGATCGGCGAGCTGGTCATGAAAAAACTCCGCGACGTCGACGAGGTCGCGTATGTGCGCTTTGCGTCCGTCTATCGGGAATTCAAGGATTCGCAGACGTTCCTCCAGGAGCTGCAGCGGCTTTTGAACGAAAAATGACGCGCGAAGAGTTTACCGCGATTTATCGCTCGATCGTTCCGGAGCATGCATTTCGGGAAGTGGACGGCGTCGGTATCTATACGATCCCGGCGTTTTCGGCGTACCCGGGGATCGACCATGGCTTTTCAGCGCGGACCGGAGGCGTTTCGAGCGGCTGCTTCACTTCGCTGAATCTGAGCTTTACGCGCCCCGAGCAGCGGGAAAACGTCATGGAGAACTACCGGATCTTCTGCAGGGCGGCGGATATCCCGCTGGACAGCATCGTTCTGGACGCCTATGAGCACGGGACGACGGTGCTGTGCGTGAATCGCTTCGATAGCCGCAGAGGCTACGACCGGCCGCCGCTGCCGTTCTGCGACGGGCTTGTGACCGATGATCCGGAGGTCACGCTGATCACGGGACATGCGGACTGCATGGCGTTCTATTTTTACGATCCGGTAAAAAGGAGCATCGGGCTTTGTCACGCCGGCTGGCGCGGCGCGCTGAACCGCATCGGCGCGGAGGTCATCAAGACGATGCAGACCGCCTGCGGTTCGGATCCGAAGGACATCGTCTGCGGCGTCGGACCTTCGATCTGTCCGAAATGCTTCGAGGTCGGCGACGACGTTGCGGAAAGCTTTGAACTGGCGTTCCCGCAGTGCAATCTTTGCGGCGTGAATGCGAACGGCAAAGCAACGGTCGATCTTTGGCAGGTCGCGACGGCGCAGTTCTTGGAATGCGGGATCGCGCCGGAACACATCCATCTGATGGGCGTCTGCACGTTCGAGGACGGGCGGCTTTACTCGCATCGCCGCGACAAGGGCAAGACCGGCGGCATGGCTGCGTTTTTGCGGCTGCTTCCCGAAAAAGGAAATGGTTGACAAGCGGCGGGGAAAAGAGTACAATTCATAAGATTTCATTGCGAAATATGAGGAGACATAAAATGGCAAAGAATGTTTACGGCAAGAAAAAAACCACACGCAATATCCTGATCGTTGTGATCGCGGCAGTCGTGATCGCGGCGGCGATCTTCCTCGCAGTTGCGCTGCAGAAGGACGGCGCGGGCATGAACTGTTTCCAGAGAAAAGCGACTGCGGCAAGCGCGGACGGCGTGAAGGCGACGGTCGCGGAATACAAAACGATGTTCGACACGATCACCTCGAACTATGCAAACTCGACGCTTACCGACGAGCAGATCCGCAACCTGCAGGAAAACAGCGCGCGTGAAACGCTGATAATGAAGATCTATGAAAAGGAAGCGAAGGCGCTCGGTCTGACGCTTACCGAAGAACAGATCACATCGAGCGAAAAGAGCGCGGACAATCAGCTTGCGTCGATCGAAAAGAGCTATGCGGACAACCTGATCCAAAACGGCTCCTATTCCAAGACCGCGCTGGATAAGCAGGTGAACAGCTTCTATCAGCGCCTCGGCATGAGCAAGAACGAATATCGTGCGTTTGTTCTGCAGAGCATTCAGGCCGATTATTACCGTCAGGCGATCGCGGAGTACTATGAGCAGAACGGCAGCGGCATCGACGAAGCCGAACTGGTCGATTTCTACCGCAAGAGCGTGGAAGAGACCATGACGACGAAGGATGAGGACGGCACGGAAAAGCCGGCGTATCAGGAAGGACAGTTCTGGTCTTATCTGATGATGTATCAGTACGGTTATTCTCCGATGCTGTATGTGCCCGAGGGCTTTATCTACATCGATTTCATCAAGCTGGAGAAGGGAACGGCGGAGGAGATCATGCAGATCATCGACGAGGTCACCGGCGGCGACCGCGACTTCGACGAGCTGATGAATTCCGATGAAAACAAAAATCCGTACAGGAACCTGCTGAAGGGACCGTATCCGATCGCGGAGAAGGACCATTCCGGACTGTATACGTCGGACGGTCTGTTTGCGAACGCGAACGCGCTTGAGATCGGGCAGATCGGTTCTTTCGTAGAGGAACCGACGACGGATGCGGACGGAAACGCGACCTATACCGGCTACCTGTTCCGCCGTGCCGAGGGCAATATGTGCTACGACGGCGATCACGGCGTCATCAAACTCGATTATTTCGATGGGATCAAGGCATCCGAAGAGGAGCAGTACCGGCTTAAACAGTGGCTGTCCGACCTCAAGTTTGAAGATGCGGTCTACGCATATCAAGGAGCACTCAAATGAAACAGCGCACGGTTCGCATCGTTTGCTGGATCATGGCGGCGCTGATGCTGTTCGGCGTAGTCGCCGCGATCTTCGGCATCTTCGGTTAAGCAAAAGAGAACAAAGCGTCTTCTTCGGAAGGCGCTTTTTCGCTTTGCGGTCTGCGGCACTTGCGGTGTACCGCTTTTCGTGCTATAATACATGCGTATCATTGTATTCCGGCGAGCGGGGCGCACCCGTTCCGAACGGACGGAGGGACCATGATGAAGAGAATCATAGCGGCGGTGCTGACTGCGATCCTGCTGCTTGCCGTGCTGCCGGCGGCGCACGCGGCGGAGACCGACTATACGATCGTGATCCGCGGCGGGGAGACAAGCGAATATACGGAGGAGATCGACGGCGAGTCCGCGCTGCGCGTCGACGTGTATTTCGAGGGCATCACGGACGACAAACTGCTGACGGCGCTCTCGTTTGATCTCGGCTTCGATCCGGAGCAGCTGGAATATGTGACCGATTCGCAGGCGCTCGGGTTCGATTCGCTCTATGCGATCGACGAGTCCGGCTGGATCGTGTCCGACCGTTCGCTCCTCGTCAACACGAACAAGGCCGGAAGCGGCAGCCTGCGCTTCGTTTTTGCATCCGATTACGGCTGTCAGGTCAAGGACGATGCGCCGCTGATCTCGCTCTACTTCTATCTCATGGAGGGGCAGGAGGCGGGAGCGGAGATTCTGTTCGCGCTGGAAGGCGAGATCGAAGCGGAATCCGTCCGTCTGTATGATCAGACCGGCGACGGGGATTATACGCAGCGTACGGTCGGTTCGGATATCAGTCCTTATACGCTGACCGACAGTACGGACAGCGGCGAGATCGAAGCGGAGATCGTGTTTGAACCGGATGCGGTCGGATATATCGGCACCACGCCGTACGTTGTCCGCACGGGCGAGGCGCAAACGCCGGCTGTGACGGTGCTGGATCCGACTACGGGCGAACCGTTCGATCCCTATTATTACCGTCTGACCTACCAGAACAATACCGAGGCGGGCACCGCGTTCGTCGTCGCGACGTTCCGGAACGGTTACGCGGGGTCTGTGTCGAGGATGTTCAAGATCTATCTGCCGTCCACGGAATCGACCTCCGTTGAAAACGTGAAAGAGGGGATCCGGGTGACCTGGAAAGCGGTCCCCGGCGCCGGCGGATACGTCATCTACCGCCGCGCATGGAACCGTATCAGCAGCGGATGGACGACCTTTGCCCGCTGGAACAATACAAAGCAGACGAACTGGGTCGATACGACCGTGTATGCAGGGACCCGGTATCAGTACGGCATCAAGGCGTATCCCTCCGACCCGATGGACAACTACAATCTCGGCTTTGTCGGTCCTTTGAAGACGACGGTTCGCATCACCACGCGCACGTTGGAATCCCTGACGCCGGGCAGGAAACAGATCACGGTCAAGTGGTCCGGATCGAAGCACTTTACCGGTTATCAGATCCAGTACGCGACCGATATCAACTTCAAGCAGAACGCGAAGCAGTTCAAGATCACCGACCCGAAGACGTATCAGACCGTTCTGCGCGGGCTTTCGTCAGGCAAGGTCTATTACGTCCGGCTCCGTTCATATCAGGAATTCGAGGGGATGCATTATTACGGACAGTGGTCGAATGTATTGTTCACAAAAACAAAATGAACGAATGTACATTCATAGATTTCATTTGTATAATTTTTCACAGTAAGACTTGCAAAAGCAAAAAGAGTGTGTTATGATATATCAGAAAGTATGACGATACTGTGAACAAAACTGTGATCAGGACCGTCATCAACGAGGATTCGTGTCAGCGGAGCTCTTTTTACCGGCATATCGGAAAGAATCGCTGAACGACCCGCATCATTTAGCAGGAGGATAGAACCTATGAAGAAACTGTTGGCAATGCTCCTTTCTCTCGTGATGGTGTTTGCGCTCGTCTCTGCCGCAAGTGCGGAAGGCGAGGACTTCACGATGGTGATTAAGGGCGGCGAAGTGAACGAGAACCTGGAAAAGGTTGACGGCGAGTACCTCTTGGCGGTCGATGTGCTGCTGACCGGAACGGTTAAGGATACGCTCGTTGCTTTGACCTTCGATCTGACCTTTGATCCGGAGCAGATCACCTTCGTCACAATGGAGAAGAACGAGGACCTTTTCAATTCGTCTGCGGTCAATGACACGGTGGAGGGACAGCTTCGCATCGGTTTGACTTCGGAAGGCGTAGTGGTCGGCGAGGAAGAGCCGGTCGCGGTCCTGTACTTCAGAGTCGCGGAAGGTCTGGAAGCAGGCACGGAAATCGCGTTTGAACTCGGAGAGGAAGCAGTTGCGGAAACGTTTGCAGACGATCCGAAAGTTGTCACCCCGCATGACGTTGCAGCGGACTTCGCACCGTACATCGTTTCCGAATCGGCCGTCTTTAACGGCGTTGTCGAGTTCAACGAAGGCGAAGTTGAATACAAGTCGAACGGCACCCCCTTTGTGATGTGGGATCATGAGGCCGGCGTCTGCGAACCTGCATTCACGGTCTACGAAGAGGATGGAGTAACCGTCGTTGATCCTGCGAACTACGATTTCGAGTACAAAGAGAACAAGCAGCCCGGCACCGGCTATCTGTTCGTCTATTTCAAGGGCGCGTACGCAGGCGAAGTGCAACTGTTCTTCAAGATCTATCTGCCGGCAACGACATGGACCAATGTCGAGAACGTAAAGGACGGCATCCTCGTTGAGTGGACGCCGGTCGAGGATGCGGCGGGCTACGTCATCTATCGCCGCGCATGGAGCTCCACCACCAATGGCTGGACTTCCTTCGAGCGTTGGAACAACACGACGGAATCGAGCTGGATCGACACCAAGGTCTATGCGGGTACGCGCTATCAGTACGGCGTCAAGGCATACTTCGCGCGCCGCATGGATCCGGTCGCGGGTTATGAGATCGGCGGCAACGTCAATGAGCCGACCGGCAACTACAACCTCGGCAACGTCGGTCCGCTGAAGACCACGGTCCGTATCTCCAGCCGCGTACTTGACAGCGTCACGCCGGGTACGAAGCAGATGACCGTCAAGTGGGTCGCGACCAAGTACTTCACGGGCATTCGGGTCCAGTACGCAGAGGATGCGGAATTCACCAAGAACTGCAAGGAAGTGAAGGTTGCGTTCAAGCTGGATGAAGACGGCAACGCCGTCAGCCCCGTTCCCAACCAGGAGGTCATCAAGGGCCTGACTTCCGGCAAGACCTATTATGTGCGTGTCTGCTCGTATCACATTTTCGAGGGCACGACCTATTACGGCGAATGGTCCAACGTCTTGGACTGCAAAGTCAAATAAGAGATACGTCTCGCAAAGCCCCGCGATCACGCGGGGCTTTTTCATATCCGTGATTGACGGACCGGCGACGATACGGTACAATAAATACATCATAGAAACGGGGGAGATCATGATGGTCGGATTCGGGATTGTCGGCTCATTGCTGTTCCTTCTGATGCTTGCCGTACTGGAATTGAATCAGAATACATTGCTCGGTTTCATCCTGCTGCTCCTTGTGACGGCGGGATTCGCGGTGCTTTTCGTCAAGGTGCTGCACGGGGGAAAATGGTACTGGAAGCTGCTCGGCTGGCTCGGCTGGATCGGCGCGTTCGTGCTGATCCTGCTGCTGACCTGGCCGCCGATGAAGCGCGTTCCGGCGTACGAAGGAAAAACGCCGGTCTATACGGAGACTGTTTCGCTTGAAAAGGGCGATGTGCGCGGCGTTCTGATCGACGACGGAAAGGTCGAGCTGTATGCGGGCATCCCGTACGCAAAGCCGCCGATCGGCGATCTTCGGTGGCGCGAGCCGCAGGACCCGGATGCGTGGGAAGGCGTGCTCGACGCGGATCACTTTGCCCCGATGTGCATGCAGCCGGTCGGGCTGCCGATCGTTGACAGTCTGAAGCAGATCATCGGTTTTCATGATTATAAGATCTCGCTTTCGGACAACTATCGTCCTGCGGTCAGCGAGGACGGACTTTATGTGAACGTGTGGAAGCCGACGGGCAAAGTTGAGGGGCTGCCCGTGCTCGTTTTTATCCACGGCGGCACGCTGCAGACCGGACAGCCGTGGTACGGCGATTACGCCGGAACGGGGCTTGCGCGCGAGGGCGTCGTCGTGGTGAACCTCGGCTACCGGCTCGGTGTGTTCGGCTACCTTGCCGACGAGGGGCTTAAAGCGGAGTCCCCGAACGGCACGACCGGCAACTACGGGCTTCTGGATCAGATCAAGGCGCTGGAATGGGTGCGCGACAACGTCGCCGCGTTCGGCGGTGATCCCGGAAACATCACCCTTGCCGGCGAATCCGCAGGCGCCGCGAGCGTCAGCGCGATCTGCACGTCGCCGCTTGCGAAAGGTCTGTTCAAAAACGTGCTGCTCGAAAGCTCGACCGTGGCGTCGATCGAACCGCCGCATTCGTTCCGCACCTATGCGGACGCGATCGAATCCGGAAACGAGCTGAAGAAACGGTACGCGGTCAAAACGCCGGAGGAGCTTCGCGCGCTTTCCGCCGGGACGATCGTGAACGAAGCGTATACGCAGCATTTCATGACGGTCGACGGTTATGCGCTCACCGAAACGCCGTATGAATCGTACCGGAAGGGCATTTATAACGAACAGGCGATCCTGCACGGATACAATTCCGAGGAGAGCGGACCGTTTCTGATCCTCGGCAACGCGTCTTTGAAGGACTACGAGCAGCGGATCCGGGCGTTTTTCAAGGAGGAAGCCGACAGCGTGCTGAAGATCTGCGCGCCGAAGACCGACGCGGAGGCGAAGGACATGTGGGCGCAGATCTACGGCGCGATCTTCTTCAACTATCCGCATTACTGTCTGAACCGGCTTGCGGCGGAAAACGGCATTCCGGTTTACGAGTACTATTTCAGCAAGAGCAACGGCAGGCTCGGTCCGTGGCACAGCGGCGAAATGATCTATCTCTACGGGAACCTGCCGCAGCGCTCGAATCTGTTCGATGAGGCGGACTATGCGCTCCAGAAGATGATGCTCGGATATATCCTCAATTTCATCCGGACCGGCGATCCGAACGGCGCCGGACTGCCGGCGTGGGAGACGAACACGGATTCCGCGCGGCTCATGGAATTCGGCGGCGACACCGGCATGATCGACGAGAAGTATCTTGCGCTTTACGAGGTGATGGACCGCATGGCGGGATGGGAAAAACAGCCTGCCGGCGGGGAATAAAAAATCTTTTGCTTTTGCTGAAAATTTCTGTTGACAAACCGCGAACGAGACGCTATAATATCTTCTGTTCGCGGGAATAGCTCATTTGGTAGAGCGCAGCCTTGCCAAGGCTGAGGTGGCGGGTTCGAGCCCCGTTTCCCGCTCCACCATATGCCTCCTTAGCTCAGCTGGCTAGAGCACCTGACTCTTAATCAGGGTGTCCAGGGTTCGAATCCCTGAGGGGGTACCAGAAAAAAGCACTTGCTTCGGCAAGTGCTTTTTTGCATGCCGGAAAAGAGGGCGGGACAAGCATGGCATAAGGACGCTTTTTTGTCAAAAATCATGAAAAAAACGTAAATACGGGATAGATTTTTGGTACAGTATCGTGTATAATACAAATGATAACAATAGGTGGGGTATGCCCTTTCGGGGAGCCCGCCCGACCAATTTGTCAGGAGGGAAGAAGAACGTATGAAAAAAGCATTGGCACTCATCCTGTCGCTGATGATGGTTCTCGCGCTTGTTCCGTCGGCGTTTGCCGAGGATGAGCCGGTCGTCGCGAAGGCAACGCTGATGACCGCGCTTCCGGAAACGGGCGACCGTGTCGTGATCCACAACACGGCGAACAACAAAGCGCTGGACGCCTGCGGAACGAACGGGTACTACAATGCCGGCGTGGATATTGTTCCGGCGGACGGCGTTCTGTCCGGCGTCAGCGAGAATATCGTCTGGGATGTTACCGTAAACGAGGACGGCACGTATCGCTTCTCGCAGAACGGCAAGTACATCTCGATGGGCGAAAAGTATTCCAGCACGCCGTATGACGACGTCAATAAGGACTGGGCGGTCGAGACGCACGGCGAGAGCTACAGCATCAAGAACACGGTGCGCGGGGCCTATCTCGAATGGTTCGCCGAAAAGAACTATTTCAGCGGCTATGCGGGTATCGACGATACCGGCGCGTTCGACTTCCTGTTCTATAAGCTCGAAGGCACGATCGTCAAGGAGCCGACGGCGACGCCCGACGGAAGCGGCATCAATATGCCCGGCACGAAGGTCACGCTGCGCTGCGAGACCGAGGGCGCGACGATCTACTGGAAGATCGGCGAGGACGGTACGTTTGCCGCGTATACCGAGCCGATCACGATCAACGAGACCTGCACGCTCTTTGCGTACGCGCAGGTCGGCGATGCGGTCTCCAACACGATCGAGATCACATACACCGTGAAAGAGAGCGATATCATGAGCATCCCGCAGGCGCTTGCGGCGGGCGACGTCGCATCCGCGAAGGTCGTCGGTCAGCTCGTGTACCGCTTCGGCAACTTCGGCAGCGTCAACTCCGCGGTTCTGCAGACCAAGATCAGCGACGAGATCTACGCGCTGCAGGTCTATATGCTGGGCGACACCTATGAGGACGGCACGCCGATCGAGATCGGCGACTGGCTCGTTCTGGAGGGCAAGCTCGGCGCATACGGCGGCGTACAGCAGATCCAGAATCTGAAGGTGACCCGCAAGGCGGAGACCGATGAGATCATCGGCAGCGACGCAAAGGAAGCGCAGGTGTTCGAGAACTTTGAGGACATCAACGCCAACTTTGACAGCCTTCTGACCGAGTACGTTTTGATCAAGAACGTCACGCTCGGCAAATACAGCGACAAGAACAACACGGAAGTGACCGACAGCAACGGCGTGAAGATGAACATCTATCGCGCTGCGCCCTATCCCGTCGGCGTCGGCGAAGGCGATGTCGTGAACATCTATGCGGCTGTTTCCAAGTACAATTCGAACAAGCAGCTCAGAAACGGCACGTCGCAGGATTACGTTCCGACGAACGATACCGTCGGTCCTGTCGTCACGCGTGTGAATATGGCGGAGGCAGAAGTCGGCAAGGCGTATAACTTCACCGTGGACGTGCAGGACGCGAGCGGCGTCGGAAGTGTCACGGCGGAGATTCTGAAGGGCGAAGAGGTCCTTGCGACGATCACCGAGCCGACCGTTGAGGACAGCGTCTATACGTTCCTGATTCCGGCAAACGTGATCACCGGCGGCAATCTGACCGTGAAAGTGACCGCGAAAGACGCCTGGGAGACCGCGAATGAGACGGTCGAGACATTTGAACTCGTCGTCATCGACCTGCCGCAGATCACGGGCTTTGCACCGGAAGCGAACAGCGCGACCGGCGACAACAAGCGCCCGGTGATTTCTGTCACGTTCACGAACTGCGGCGAGAATCCGACCGTGGAAATGAAGCTCAACGACAAGGCTGTCACGCCGGTCGTTTCGGGCAACACGGCGACCTATACGCCCGCCGAGGATATGGAGGACGGCAAGGTCACCGTCTGGGTAAAGATCACCCGTGCGGACGGCAGATCCTATGAGACCGTGTGGAACTTCACGGTCGGCGTTGCGACCTTCCAGCTTTACTTCGGCGAGCTGCATTCGCATACCGCGGAATACTCCGACGGTACCGGTACGCTGGAGCAGGCGCTGGAGCATGCAAAGAATGCGGAACAGATCGACTTCCTTGCGGTCACCGATCACTCGAACTATTACGACACCAAGGATAATCCGAACGGCGACATGACCGACGCGAGCAAGGGCAAAATGACGGCGGACGGCTCCATGACGCTGTGGCAGGAAGCCAAGGCAACGGCGAGACAATATGCGGACGCAAACTTCATTCCGATCATCGGCTATGAGATGACGTGGTCCGGTCAGTACGGTCATATGAACACGTTCAACTCGCTCGGCTTCGAGTCCCGCAATGTGTCGAAGTACGTCATCAAGGGCGGACCGGGTCTTGTGAACTACTACGACCGTCTGGTCGAGGTCGCGCGCATCGACAAGGAGAACGGCAGAAAGACCACGATCAACCAGTTCAACCATCCGGGCACCACGTTCGGCACGTTTGAGGACTTCGCGCATTACACGCCCGCGTATGACGAGCTGATCACCATGATCGAGGTCGGCAATGGCGAGGGCAAGGTCGGCGGTTCGATGTACTGGCCTTCCTACCAGTATTACACCATGGCGCTGGACAAGGGCTGGCACCTTGCGCCGACCAACAACCAGGACAACCATAAGGGCGGCTGGGGCGACAGCAACACCTGTCGTGACGTTATCTACACCGATAACTTCTCCGAGGAAGGCGTCTATGACGCCATGCGCGCCATGACGATGTACGCGACCGAGGACAACGATCTCGAGATCTACTACACCCTGAACAACAATGTAATGGGCTCCGTGCTGAATCTCGAACAGGGCGAAACGCTCAAGATCCGCGTCGACTTCAAGGATCCGACCGACAAGGTGCAGAAGATCTCCGTGATCGCGAACGGCGACGTGACGGCGGCGAGCAAGACCTTCAACGCACAGACCGGCTCCTGGGAGATCGAGCTTGACAACAACTACTCCTACTACTACATCCGCGTGGATGAGGTCGACGCCGATATCGCGGTGACCGCGCCCGTCTGGACGAGCGAGACCGTCAAGATCGGTATGTCGCCCGTTGAAAAGGAATCGCAGATCGAGCTCAAGGGCGAGCCGATCACGTTCAACGTGCCGCTGTACAACTACGAAGAGCCGGCGATCGGCGAGGATGCTTCCGCGGTCGTGTTCACGATCACCAAGGCGGAATATTCCATCGACGGTGAGCTTCTTGAAACGGTTGAGAATCCGAAGTTCGCGGACGGCACGAACACGCTGATCCCGGGCAAGCAGGACGACAAGCTGACCTGGGTCTACATGCCGAATGAGACCGGCCGCTTCAAGATGGAAGTCAAGGTCACCGGTATGTTCCGCGGCGTCGAATATGTGTTCTACGGCAACCTCGGCTTCACGGTCCGCGACGGCGCGGATATGTCGCTGATGCTGATCGACGCGCGGCACAGCAACTTCTACGTATCCGGCAACTATGCGGATTCCGACACGGCGTTCATCGAGCTTGCGGCGCAGTACGGCGTCAAGTCGCAGCATATCACCGAGACGATCACCGACGAGGTGCTCGAAGGCTGCGACCTGCTCGTTCTGACCGTGCCGTTCAAGGGCGCAAGCATCTCCGTTGCAGATTCGCTCTACACCGAGGACGAGATCGCGGCGATCGGCAGATACGCAGAGCGCGGCGGCAGCTTCATCGTCTGCTCCAAGTCCGACCGTCTGGAACCGGACAATGAGAATGAATGGGCAAGCGTCATCTCGAACCAGCTCTTGACCGCCATCGGCGCAAAGGCGCGCGTCGGCAAGGGCATCGTCTCCGACGCGGTCAACATGACCAACGAGTCCTACCGTCTGCACTTCACCGGCAAGGACTTCTACAACTGGAACAACCCGCTGACCGAGTACCTCATTGAGAACACGAACCTGATGTTCTCCTGCTACAACGCGGCGCCGATCATTCTGAACGGTGCGACGAGCGTCGTCAACGCGTTCGACACCTCGTTTGTCAGCTCGTATCCGCTCTATTACAACGGCGGCAAGAACGTCACGGCGGACAAGATCTATCAGCCGTACTACGACGCGGCGGGCGATCAGGAGACGATCAGCGTGCTTGCGTATGAAGAACTGCCCACGGGCGGCTTCTGCATCACGTCCGGCGTTACCTTCTTCTCCACGTTCGAGGTCAAGGTCGAAATGGAGAGCGCGGCGACGCTGCAGAACACGAACTATCAGATCGTCGTGAACCTTTTCAAGATGATCCATCCGAACGAGGTCACGCCGATCGCTGACATCCATGAGGCGGGCAAGCTGAACACCTCCTATACGATCGAGGGTTATGTCACCTCCAATGCGTCCGGCTACGACAAGGACACCGCGTTCTTCGACTGTATCTACATCCAGGACGAGAGCGGACGCGGCATCAACGTGTTCCCGGTCGCGGGACGGTATGAGGTCGGTCAGAAGCTCCGCATCACCGGTATGACGAGCGAGTACATGGGCGAGATCGAGCTGAACTGCGGCAACGACTACGGCGGAGAAATCCAGGATATCACGCTGCGTGACGTCAGGTACACCGCGGACGGCGTTACCACGATCGGCTATGCGACGCGCGCAAGGCTGCTCGAGGTCGCTATCACCATGGCGAACATGCAGACCATCGAGACGTACGTCATCGACGACGGCGTCCTCAATATCGAGCTCGACAAGATCTGCGCGGACAACGCGGAGAAGTACGTCGTGCCGGAGAAGCTTACGACGGCACAGGCTGCCGCGTCCGACAAGGTCGGCAACCTCGTAGCGTTCGTCGGCAAGGTCACCAAGGTCGAATTCGACGCGAACGGCGTGCTCGGTGCGATCCATGTGGACGACGGCAGCGGCGAAGTGCTGATCTTCGTTGACGGCTACATCAACTGCAGCGACGACTGTGAAAAGGACGAGCAGGGCTACCATGATCTTTCCTGGGTCAAGGAAGGCGCGCTGCTCTCCGCGTGCGGCATTGCGTCCATCGGTCAGAACAGCTATGAGAACTCCGATCAGATCGGTCCGCGTATCCGTACCCGCAGCCGTGCAGACATCGTGCCCTACATTCCCGTGTACGGCGATGCCAACTGCGATGGCATGGTCACCTCGGCAGACGCGGCGCTCGTGCTGCGCGCGCTGGTCGGTCTCTCCGCACTGACGCCGGAAGGCGTGCTGAATGCGAACGTCACTTCCGATTATGACGGATTCCCCGATGCAATGGACGCGGTCGCGATCCTGCGCTATGTGGTCGGTCTGATCAAGGTGTTTGACGCGGCAAAGGCGGAATAACAGCATCAAGCAAGGGGCGGGGCGGTTTTGCCTCGCCCTTTTCCGAAAACAGAGAAAGGAGCGGCTATGCAGATCAAGAAACTGGTCCCGTCACTGACCGAACAATGGAAGACGGTCTATGAAAAGGAGCGTCCGAACCTGACGCCGAACGCGATCACGGGGGAGGAGCTCGTCCTGTACGCGCAGAATGTGTTGCACGCCGTACCGGTTTCATACGAGGCGTTCTGTGCGACGGTCGCCGCGGATGTAAAGAACAACGCGTTCTTTGCGGAAAAGCTGCACGGCGCGGAGCCTGATCCCGTTGCGCTTCGCGGTCAGGACGGTTCATTCATCGGGATCGACCGGGTCTCAGGCTGGTTCATTGCGGAGAACGACAAGCTCCGTGACCGGCTGACGTTCGCAAAGGGTCTCGACGAGAAGGATCTGGACAACGTCCTTCGCACCGTGGATTGGCTGCGCTGCAAAAAGGAGGCCGAAGCGGAACGCAAAACAGGCAATATTCCGCTGCCGAAAAAACCGTCGATTTTCTGCAAAAGACCTGAGGAAGCGCAATAAGCAAAAAAAGAGAACCGCATGAAACGGTTCTCTTGTTTGTTGCATCAAAATCAATACTTGCGCTTTCTGGCGGCTTCTGCCTTCTTCTTGCGCTTTACGCTGGGCTTTTCGTAATGCTCACGTCTGCGGACCTCCGCGAGGACGCCGCTGCGAGCGCACTTTCTCTTCCATCTCTTGAGAGCGCTTTCCAGGGATTCGTTTTCACCGACTCTGATTTCCATTTTTTTCCCTCCCCTCTTGAGCAACAACTTGTCTTTACGACGCTTTTGCTATTATACTCGGGAATGTTTGTTTCGTCAATCCCGAAATGTAAATTTTACGGTTTTTTTTGACAAGCGCAGCGCGTTCCGCTATAATGATAAACGAAGAAGTATGTGAGGGAGAGTGTTCATGGCAAAGCTGTATTTTCGTTACGGGGCGATGGGTTCTTCTAAGACCGCAAACGCGATCATGGTCAAATACAACTACTGGGAGCGCGGCAAGAACGCGATCCTCATAAAGCCGTCGATCGACACGCGAAACGGCTCCAGAAGGATCTGGTCGCGCTGCGGGCTCGAGGACACCTGTATTTCGATGGAAGAGCTCGACATGAACAAGGTCAAGGCGGGCGAATACGACTGTCTGATCATCGACGAGGCGCAGTTTTTGACCAAGGATCAGGTGGAGCTTCTGGTCAAGATCGTGGACGATTACAACGTCCCGGTCATCTGCTACGGGCTCCGCACCGATTTCCAGGGCAATTTCTTTGAGGGCAGCCATTGGCTTCTTGCCCGCGCGGACGCGATCGAGGAAGTCAAGACGATCTGCTGGTGCGGACGGAAGGCGACAAACAACGCGCGCCTCGACGGAAAGGGCGGTATCACGAAGGTCGGCGAGCAGGTGGTTTTGGGCGCAAACGACAAATACATCGGTCTTTGCCGCAAGCATTTCAATCTCGGCGATCCGGGTCCGGAGCTTCGGACGCCGGACAAGCCCGAATAACGCAATCAGTTTGGAGGTCTGCAGCATGGAAGAAGTATTTGCGGTCGTACAACAGTATTTTACCTATGTGATCGAATGGGCGGTCATGCTGTGCGAGGTCATCGGCGTTATCATGATCGTTCTGACGGCGATCCGCGGCGTGATCGCATGGCTGCGGAAGGATCCGCACGCAAGACTGATCGCCGCGGAGGGCATCGCGATTGCGCTGACGTTCAAGATGGGCGGCGAGGTCCTGCGCACGGTCATCGTACGCGAGTGGCAGGAACTTCTGGTCCTCGGCGCGATCGTTCTGCTGCGCACGGTCATGTCGTTCATCATTCATTTCGAGATCCGCAGCGAGCGTCAGACGCTGGAAGAGACCGCCCCCGAAAAGGAACCGGACGGACAGAAAACCAAGCAGAAAAAACGGTTTCCGGCGATCAGGCTGTAAAACAAACGCCCCGGCTTCGGGGCTTTTTCCGTATGGAAATGGGGAGTGAACATGGAAAGCAATCCGATCAACTGGTATCCCGGGCATATGGCTAAGGCCAAAAGAATGCTCGAAGAAAATCTTAAGCTCATCGACGTCGTGATCGAGCTTGTCGATGCGCGCGCGCCGCAAAGCACGCGGAATCCGGATTTCGACGCGTTGTTTCGCGGCAAATCACGCGTTCTTTTGTTGAATAAAAGCGATCTTGCCGATCCTGCATCCAACAAGCGCTGGATCGGGTATTATAAGCGGCAGGGGATCGAAGCGGCGGAAGTCACGGCAAGCGCACAGAATGCGAAAGCGCAGACGATCCGGCTCATCGAAAAGGCGACGGCGGAGCGCGTCAAACGCTATGAAGAGAAAGGCGCGCAAAAGACGGTCCGCGTGCTGATCGCGGGGATCCCGAACGTCGGCAAGTCCACGCTGATCAATCGCATCGCGGGCGAAAAGCGCGCGCAGACCGGCGACAAGCCCGGCGTCACGAAGGGCAAGCAGTGGGTGAAGATCACGCCGCATCTGGAGCTTCTGGATTCTCCCGGTCTCTTGTGGCCGAAGCTGGGCGACGAAACGACCGGCAGACACCTTGCGTTCCTCGGCTCGATCAACGATGAGATCCTCAACGTTGAGGATCTTGCCGAGCATCTTCTTTCGACGCTCAGGACGCTGTGTCCGGACGCGCTGTACGAGCGCTATAAGAAGCTTTCTGCGGACACGGCGGAGGGCACGCTTCTGGAGGGCGTTGCGAAGAGCCGCGGATTCGTTCAAAAGGGCGGCGTGTATGACACCGAGCGCGCGGCGCGGATCGTGCTGGATGAGTTCCGCGCGGGCAAGATCGCGCGCGTCTCTCTGGAGCAGCCGCCGAAGGAGGAAGACGATGGCGAAGCAAAATGAGACGGAACGGCTTTTGGCCCTTTCCAAACGTGACCGCGCGTTCTGGACGCAGGACGGCGTGATCCTTGCCGGTATGGACGAGGTGGGAAGAGGTCCGCTGGCGGGACCGGTGGTCGTCGCCTGCGTCGTCATGCCGCCGGAACCGCTTTTAGAATATGTCAACGACTCGAAGAAGGTCACCGAAAAGCGGCGTGAAGCGCTGTATGACCGCATTCTCTCCACCTGCATCGAGGCGCAGACCGCGTGGGTGGATCAGACCGTGATCGACGAGATCAACATTTTGGAGGCAACGAAGCGCGCGTTCCATGACGCGTTCGCCAAGATGAAAACGCCGGTCACCGACGTGCTGATCGACGCGCTGACGGGGCTTTCGATCCCCGCGCGGCAGCACGCGCTGATCCACGGCGATGCGTTGAGCTATTCGATTGCGGCGGCGTCGATCGTCGCCAAGGTCGAGCGTGACCGCTACATGCGCGAGCAGGATGCGGTCTATCCAATGTACGGCTTTGCGCAGAACAAGGGCTACGGCACGAAGGCGCATATGGACGCGATCAGAGAATACGGACCGTGTCCGCTGCACCGCCGGTCGTTCATCGGGAATCTGTTATGACCGCGGCGGAAACGGGGCGGATCGGCGAACGGCTTGCGGCGCGGTATCTTCGGCGCAGCGGCTATCGCATCCTGGAGCGAAACTGGCGTTCCCATCAGCATGAGATCGATATCATTGCGCGGGAGAAACGCACCGGCACGGTCGTCTTTGTCGAGGTCAAAACACGCACGCCGGGAAGCTTCGGCCGTCCCGCAGACGCGGTGGACCGGAACAAGCAGCGCTTTTTGCGGCTTGCGGCGCAGAGCTGGCTCATTGCGAACGGCGGGCTTGAGCAGCCGGCGCGCTTCGACGTGATCGAGGTGCTGCTGCCGGAAAAACATGTGAATCATATTCCGAACGCGTTTTAGCGGTTGCCCCGGATGTACGGATGTGATATACTATTCTGAAACAAAAAGATCGGAGGATCGGATTTTGCGAAAGAAGCATCGGATTTGGATCATATTGCTGGCGGCAGTCTTGCTTGCCGGCCTGTTTGCGTGCAGACGATCCGATCCCGCATCCGGCGCAGAGCCGTCGGCGACCGATTATGACCTGACCGATACGGCAAACGGTATCCCGAGCGGCTGGCATATGGACTCGTATGAAGGCGGGTACATCGTTTTTTCGGAGGACGACGCATTCGGCTTTACGCCGCAGGACGAGGACGACTGCCGCCTTGTTCGTACCGTCACGGTCGAGCCGGAAACGCGATATGTATTCAGCGCGGAGATCCGCACCGAGAACGTCGAGGGCGGACAGGGCGCGACGCTTTCGATCGACAATTATTCGATCGACGGAAGCTATATCTATTCCGAATCGCTGTTCGGTACAAACGACTGGACGCCGGTCGTGCTGGCGTTCCGCACCGCAAAGACGCAGGAGACGGTCACGCTTGCCCTGCGGCTCGGCGGATATTCCGCGGAATCGGCCGGCAGCGTACTGTTCCGTGCCGTTCGTCTCGAACAAAACGACAATGCGCCGGTCGCATTTCAGAACCTGGTCCCGCGCGAGCGCTCGGACGACGAGGACGACCGCACGGCGGAGGATTTTGAAAACATCTTTACCGTGATCTTCTGGACGGGCGCGATCACGGCGATCGTGCTGCTTTTCGGGATCTGTCAACGCGGAAAGCGGATCGCGCTTTCAAAGGACACGCAGCCGCATCGGTACCGGGTTTTTGCGATCCTTGTGCTGATCGGGTTTGCGGTACGGTTCGTGCTCTGCGCGATCCTGAAGGGACATGCCACCGACATGCTCTGCTGGCAGGGATGGGGCTACCGGGTCGCAGTGCAGGGACCGAGCGCCTTCTATGTGGACAACTGGTGTGATTATCCGCCCGGATATATGCTCGTCTGCGCGCTGCTTTACCGCATCGCGTCGCTGTTCCCGGAAGGTCCGTTGAAACTGTTCGTATATATGACCCCGGCGTTCCTCTGCGACGTGCTTTCGGGCTTTCTGATCGTGAACCGCGCGAAGCGGTTTGCGCTCGGCGAGCGCGCGGCGCTGCTCCTTGCGGGGCTGATCGTGCTGAACCCGGCGGCGGTCTATCTGTCCGGCGCGTGGGGGCAGATCGATTCGATCCTCACAGTACTTCTGATCGGCACGTTCCTGCTGCTGAACATGAGCCGCGAGAAGCCGCATTACCGGCTGTTTGCGGGGATTTTATACGGTCTTGCGATCGTGATGAAGTGGCAGGCGCTGATCTTCGGACCGGTGCTGGCACTGCTGTATGTGATGACCGGCGTGGATCAGTACGGCACGAGGCGGTTTTCCGCACATGTGCTTTGGTCGGTCGCGGCGGTGCTCGGTGCGGTCAATGTGCTTTTGATCTTCTCGCTGCTGTTCCGCGGCGAGGGGATGAGCCTTTTCTGGATGGTCGAGCGCTTCCGCACGGCGTCCGGCGGCTATGATTATGCTTCGATCGAGGCGTATAACTATATGGCGCTGCTCGGCGGCAACTGGATGAAGGCGGGCGGCGCGATGTTTACGGGCGTCGGCAGTATGATGCTGAAGCTCAATGAACTGTTTTGCAAGGTCGCGCTGCTGATCGGATTCCCGACGCTCGTTCTGCGCGCGTGGAACGAAATGCGGGAACGGAAGGACGGTCAGAGAAACCGCGCGTTCTCGGAGCTTTTGATCGCCGCGATCATCGTCGGGCTTCTGTATCTCATCGGCTTTGTCACAAAGAGCTATGTCGCCGAAAACGCCGACGCGAACGCGCTGCTGAAGGCGATCGCCGCGTTCCCGCTCTACGGGATCTTCCTGTGCGGACTGTTTGCGTACATCGCGCACCGTGAACGCGGGGGAAGAAGCTTCGGCGAGTGGATCGGAGCGGGCGGCGTGACCGTGACCGGCGTGCTGACGCTGCTTGCCGGGCTTGCTCTGTGCGCGTTGACATGGATCTTCGACGTAATGTTCCGGCTGTTGGGCGAGCCGATGAGCTGGCACGCGTTCGGCGTGATCGGCATTCTTCTTGCCGGCGCGCTGACAGTCGCGCTGTTCGTTGTGTACTGGCGGAAGCACTGCAAGGCGGGGTATTCGCTGTATACGAACCGCGGTCTCGTGTTCCTGCTTGCAGCATGCTTTTGTGTCTGGGTATTCACGTTCGGGCATTACATGCACGAGCGCTATATCTTCCCGGCGCTCATTCTGCTTGTGTTCGCGTACGCATATGATCGCGATCCGCATAAGCTTGCGGCGTTTTCGATGCTCACCGTCACGACGTTTATGAACGAGATGATGGCGATGTTCGTGGTCTCCGACGGCGCAAAGGACCTCATCCGCGGGGGCGTGGTCCACAATCAGCTGATCGCGGTGATCTCGCTTCTGGAGGTCGGCGCGGCATTGTATCTGACCGCAATCTGCTTTATGCGGGCGTTTTCGTTCGATCCGTCCGATCCGACCTGCGAACAGGCGGCGAAACGGCAAAAGCCGCCGTACAGGGAATGCGGAGAAAGGAGATGAGCGGCATGGATTTCAGACAGTTTCGTAAAGAGATCGGCGTCGAGGACGGACGCCGCATGACGAAGCGCGATTACATCGTGCTGCTCGTTCTGCTTGCGGTTTATTCTCTTGTCGCATTTGTAAACCTCGGGTCTCTGCGCTCGCCGAATACGGTCTGGACTGCCGAGCCGGGCACGACCGTGATCGTCGATCTCGGCGATACCCGTGACGTTTCGGAGATGCGCTTTTTCGGCAGCATTGCCGAGGGAAACCTGGAGATCTATGACGAAAGCGCGTTTATCAACGGGTTTTTCACACCGGGCGAGACCGAGCCGCTGGAGACGTTTGTGCAGGACAACGGCGACATGTACAAATGGAAGGAACTTTCGGTCGGAACCGAAACGCGGTATCTGATCCTGTATGTGGAAAGCGGAAAGATCTCAATGAACGAGATCGCTGTAGTGGGCGTCGATGCGATCTCACCGAAAACGGTGCAGACCGCGGATTCCGGTTCGAACGTGATCGTCGACCTCGGCGGCACTTACGACGTCAAGGCGCTCCGCTTCTCCGGAACAACAGTGCATGGCAGTCTGGAGATCTACGACGAGAGTGCGCTGATCGACGGCAGCTTCCGCCCGGACAGGATTCTGCCTCTTGAGACTGTTACGACGGAAGAAGGCAGGACGGAGATTCCCTTGGATCTCAGTACGGGCAAGCTTATTCTGTATGAAGAAGGCGGTAGGATCTCCCTGGACGAGATCACACTTGCTGTGGACGGAATGCTGCTCCCCGCCGCGGTATACGAGCCGAAAGGCGGCGCGGAAAAGCTTCTGGATGAACAGAGCAAGGTGGTTCTGAACGATTCGTATCTCAACGGAATGTATTTCGATGAGATCTATCATGCACGCACCGCCTACGAGATCATCAAAAACGACGATCTGTATCGGTCCGAGGGACTTGAAGCCGCCGCGCGGGACGGGTATTCGATCTATGAATGGACGCATCCGAGCTTAGGCAAGCTGTTCATCGCCGTCGGCATCCGCATCTTCGGAATGACGCCGTTCGGCTGGCGGTTTGCGGGAACGTTTTTCGGCGTGCTGATCCTTGCGGTGCTGTATGTGTTCGCGAAGCGCATCTTCCGCCGCACGGACTACGCGTTCGTGACCGCCGCGCTGTTCGCCGCTGACTGCATGCACTTTGCGCAGACGCGCATCGCAACGATCGACACTTACGCGCTGTTCTTTACGCTTCTGATGTTTCTGTTCATGGGTGACTATATCGCCGAGGATTTCGAGAAGCGTCCGTATTGGAAAAAGCTCGCGCTGCTCGGGCTTTCGGGGCTTATGTTTGGGCTCGGCGTCTCGTCGAAATGGACATGCCTCTACTCCGGCGCGGGGCTTGCGGTGCTGTATTTTTCCGACCTCATCTATAATCTTGTCAGGATCATCCGGGAACGGAGACGACAGGCGAAGGCGTACAGACAGTACAGGGAGATGCTCCGGGAGGGAACATGCACACCGGAGAGCGAGCAGATAACACCGCCCAAAAAGCTGCCGGTCAACGTGCTTGCGTACGCGCCGGTGCTGTTTGTGCTCGGCGTGCTGGTCCTGCACGTTTCGGGGCATTGGCTGAATGCCGCCGATTACCGTTACCGCACCTATGCGAACGGCGCATACGTCACGCGTCTCAACGCAAACTACGGCGTCGATACGATCAAAGAGGTCTTCTGTCAGCCGTGGTTTTACGTCACGCTGCTGGTTCTGATCGGCGCGGCGATCGTCTCGGCGGTCCTGTTCCGGCTTGCGTTCCGTAAACGGAAAGACGTCGATTTCAGACTGAACGACCTGCTGATGACGCCGGTGTGGTGCTGTCTGTTCTTTATCGTCATTCCGATCGCGCTGTACGCTGCGGCGAACTACTGCTATTACATCAAGGCGGGCGATAAAACGCTGCCCGACATGCTCGGGACGCTTTGGAAGGAGCAGGTCAGCATGTACAGCTACCATGCGGACCTCGACGCGACGCATATGTGCCAGTCGGTGTGGTATCAGTGGCCGCTGATGCAGAAATCGGTCTGGTTCTATTCCGGCTATCCGACCTATATCAATGCGGCGGGCACGGAGATCAAGCTGCTGTCCAACATATCGAGCACGGGCAATTCCGCGCTGTGGTATGTTTCCGCGTTCGGCGCGGTGTTCGCCGTCGTCGAGTGGCTGAAAAATCCCGCCTGCCGGAAGGATCGCGCGTTCTTCGTCGTGTTCGTCGGCATCCTTGCGGGGCTTCTGCCGTGGGCGCTCGTGACACGCTGCGTGTTCCTGTACCACTATTTCTCGACGATCCCGTTCATGATGCTTCTGACGCTGCTGCTTCTTTACTACGTCGAAAAGAAGTATCCGCGTACAGCGTGGTTCAAATGGGCATGGCTCGTCGCATGCGTGATCGTGTTCCTGCTGATGCTGCCTGCGGTCTCCGGCATTCCGGTGCCGTACGGCTACGCAAAGTTTATCGAGAACGTGCTTGCACCGTTCGGAAAGGTCTATTATGTCGGCGTCTGAAGGGAAAAAGAGCTTTGTTCAGCTTCTGAAATTCGTGCTGATCGGCGCGTCCAATACGCTGATCGACCTCGTCGTCACATTTGCGCTGAACGCGATCTTCGGGATCTATTATCTTGCGAAGATCATCGGCTACGCGTGCGGGATCCTGAACAGCTACATCTGGAACTCGCGCTGGACGTTCCGCGAGGAGCGCCGCCGCGACGCGCGCGAAATCATCACATTCATTGCGGTCAATCTCGTCACGCTCGGCGTTTCGCTGCTTTTGCAGTGGGTGCTGCGCGATAAGCTGCACCTCGACGCGTGGTGGACGGGCTTTGCGGGCGAAAACTTCCTGACGAAGATCCTGAACGGCGAACGCTTCTGCCTGCTGCTTGCTTCCGGCACAGCGCTGCTTCTGAACTTTGCGGGCAATAAGCTCTTTGTGTTCAAGAAGCGTCCGGAGGAACCGAAAGAAGAACCGACCGAAACGACGGAGGAATAAGCGATGCTGGCAAAGGTGGAAAGCTACGGGCTCGTTGCGCTGAACGGCTATCCCGTGACGGTGGAGACGGACATTTCGTCCGGCATGCCGAATTATGAAACCGTCGGATTGCCGGACGCGGCGGTCAAGGAATCGCGCGAGCGCGTGCATGCGGCGATCCGCCATTCCGGGTTTGCGTTCCCGACGGCGCGCATCACGGTCAACCTTGCGCCTGCCGATCTCAAAAAAGAGGGCTCGGTCTACGACCTGCCGATCGCGCTGTCGATCCTGGAGGCAAACGGCGATCTCCGCCCCACGCCGAAGGGGATGATCGTGCTCGGCGAGCTCGCGCTGGACGGCACGGTTCGCCCGATCTCCGGCATTCTGCCGATGCTGATCGACGCCTACAGCAAGGGCTATTCCGCATTTTTCGTGCCGAAGGACAACGCGGCGGAGGCGGCGTATATCACCGGCGCAAAGGTCTATCCGGTCGAATCGCTTTCCGCGCTTGTGCAGCATCTGCGCGGCGAAACGCCGATCACGCCCGCCGAAGCCAAGCCGTTTACGGGCGGCACGCACAGGACCGCCGTCGATTTCTCCGAGATCAAGGGACAGGAGGCGGCAAAGCGTGCCGCCGAGGTCGCGGTCGCCGGCAATCACAACATCCTGCTGTGCGGCACGCCCGGCAGCGGCAAGACGATGCTTGCCCGCGCCATCCCGTCGATTCTGCCCGATATGACGTTTGAGGAAGCACTGGAGACCACCAAGATCCATTCGGTCACCGGCGCGATGAAGGGGACGGCAGGGCTCGTCACCGAGCGGCCGTTCCGCGCCCCGCACCACGGCGCGAGCGCGGCGTCGCTGATCGGCGGCGGCACGCGCGCCATGCCCGGCGAGATCAGCCTTGCGCATAACGGCGTGCTGTTCTTAGACGAGCTGCCGGAGTTTCAGCGGACCGTGCTCGAATCGCTGCGGCAGCCCCTGGAGGACGGCTTCGTGACCGTCAGCCGCGCGGCGGCAACGGCGACGTACCCCGCACGGTTTCTGCTTGTCGCGGCGATGAACCCGTGTCCGTGCGGCAACCGCGGCTCGCGCACAAAGCCGTGCACCTGCACGGCGGCGCAGATCAAGCGCTACGCCGGACGCATCAGCGGACCTTTGCTCGACCGCATTGACCTGCACATCGAAATGACCGAGGTCGGCTATCGCGAGATCACCGAGCGCAGACCCGCCGAAAGCTCGGAAAGCATCCGCGCCCGCGTAACGGCGGCAAGAGCGCTGCAGCGCGAGCGGTTCAAGACGGACGGCATCCGCACCAACGCGGAAATGAACGGACCGCTGATCCGAAGATACTGCAACCCCTCCGGCGAATCCGAAAAGCTCCTCCGCGACGCGTTCAAGCGCCTGCAGCTTTCGGCGCGCGCGTATCAGCGGGTCTTAAAGGTCGCCCGCACGATCGCGGACCTTGAGAACAGCCCCGAGATCCGCCCCGAGCACTACGCCGAGGCGATCCAGTACCGCAGCATGTCGATGCTCTCGGACCTTTGATTCGTCGAAAAACAGGTTTTTCGCCGGATCGCTCACGCGGGCTGAAGAAAGTCGGATGCACCGCGCATAAAGAACACTTTTCGACAAAATGTGACGCCGTACGGGGTTCCCGTGCGGTTTTTGTTTCGATTTTGTCACATTTGCATATATAAATAGGATTGAAATCCGAAAACGTTCATGCTATGATATGTTCCGAAGTATCTTCAGAAGAGGGAGGAAGCGGCGCGATGGACGAAACGAAGCGGCTCTGGCTGTGGCTGAATTACGCGACAAGCATGAATCCGAAGCTGTTTTTTGAACTGCTCAACCGGTTCGACGATCTTTCCGAAGCGTGCGAGGCGATCCTCCGTAAGGACTTCGAGCAGTTTTCGGACGTGTCCGAGACGGTGCGCGAGCGGCTCACGAGCGCGGCGGACGACCGATTTTTAGACCGCTACTGCGCGTGGCTCGACCGGAACGGGGTCGGCATCGTCACGCCGGAGGACGACGAGTATCCGTCGCTGCTTTCCGAGATCTACGATCCGCCGTCGGTGCTCTTCGTGAAAGGCAGCCTTCCGAAGGAGCTTCCGCTGCCGATCGCTATGGTCGGCGCGCGGAACTGTACCGATTACGGCAAAGAGGTCGCAAAGCTTCTGGGTGAACAGCTTGCGGAACGCGGGGCGACGGTCGTGACCGGGCTTGCGGCGGGGATCGACTCCGCGGCGGCAAAGGGCGCGCTTTCGGCGGGCGCATCGAGCTGTCCCGTGATCGGGGTGCTCGGCTGCGGGATCGACGTCGTCTACCCGCAGGACAACGGAAAGCTCTATCAGGAGGTGCTCGACCGTGGCGGCGCGCTCGTCACCGAGTTCCTTCCGAAGACGCCGCCGCTTGCGCAGAACTTTCCGATCCGCAACCGGATCCTTTCGGGCATTTCCCGCGGGGTCGCGGTGATCGAAGCGGGCGAGCGCAGCGGCACGTCGATCACTGCGGACTGCGCGCGCGAGCAGGGAAGAGAGGTCTTTGCGGTGCCGGGACGCATCACCGATCCGATGAGCGTCGGCACGAACCGCATGATCGCGCGCGGCGAGGCAAAACCCGTGACCTGCGCGGCGGACATCCTTTCGGAGTTTATGGACGACGCGGGCGACGACGTCTTAAACGGCGCGGCAAAGAGGGTGACGTTCACCTCGCTCGGCGAGATCGGGCAGGAGATCTACATGGCGCTTTTACAGGGCGAAAAGGACGCAGATGAGCTTTTGGAGTGGATCGACTGCTCCGCACAGGACCTGAACGCGGCGCTCACACGCATGCTGTTCTCCGAGGTCATCAAGCAGCTTCCGGGACGCGTCTACGCGCTCGATACCATCCACACGGTCGTGACGTTCGACCAATAATCAAAGAGGAGTTCAACATGGCAGAAACGAAAAACACGCTGGTGATCGTTGAGTCGCCGGCAAAGGCAAAGACGATCGAAAAGTTTTTAGGCAGCAGATACAAGGTCGTGGCAAGCAACGGACACGTCCGCGATCTGCCGAAATCGCAGCTCGGCGTCGACGTCGAGCACGGATTTGAACCGAAATATATCACGCTTCGCGGACGCGGGGACGTGCTGGAGCGCATCAAGAAGGAAGCGAAGGAAGCCGACCGCATCCTTCTTGCGACGGACCCTGACCGCGAGGGAGAGGCGATCTCGTGGCACCTGGCGCAAATCCTGAAGCTGGATACCGCGTCGAAGTGCCGCATCGAATTCCATGAGATCACGGCAAACGCCGTGAAGAACGCGATCAAAAAGCCGCGGACGATCAACATGGACCTCGTTGACGCGCAGCAGGCAAGGCGCGTTCTGGACCGCATCGTGGGCTACAAGATCAGCCCGATCCTTTGGGTCAAGATCCGCAAGGGTCTGTCCGCCGGACGCGTGCAGTCCGTGGCGACGCGCATCGTGTGCGACCGCGAGGACGAGATCAACGCATTCGTGCCCGAGGAATACTGGACGCTCACGGCAAAGCTCAAGGCAGGCGCCAAGAAGACCTTTGACGTGCGCTTCTTCGGTACGGACGGAAACAAGGTCGATCTCAAAACCGAAGCGCAGACGAACGCGATCATCGAGCGCGTCGGCGAGTCCGACTTTACCGCGACCGAGGTCAAAACGAGCGAAAAGCACAAGCACGCCGCGCCGCCGTTTACGACGTCCAGCATGCAGCAGGACGCGTCCCGAAAGCTCGGCTTCACCACCAAGCGCACCATGATGGTCGCGCAGCAGCTCTATGAGGGCGTCGAGATCGGCAAGAAGGGCGCGACGGGTCTCATTACCTACATCCGTACCGACTCGGTCCGCATCGCGGACGAGGCGCAGAAGGCGGCAAGGAGCTGTATTCTCGAGAACTACGGCGAGGCGTACATGCCCAAAACGCCGAACGTATACCGCGGACGCCGCAACGCGCAGGATGCGCACGAGGCGATCCGGCCGACCGATGTCAAGAACGATCCGAAAGCCTTAAAGCCGTTCCTTACGAGCGATCAGTTCAAGCTGTACAAGCTTGTTTACGAGCGCTTCCTGGCAAGCCAGATGAGCGACGCGGTCCTTGACCAGACCTCCGTCACGTTCGATGCGAACGGCGCGCAGTTCAAGGCGACCGGCGCGCGCGTGCGCTTCGCGGGCTTCTCCGCGGTCTACACCGAGAGCAAGGACCTTGACGACGAGGATACCGTGCAGCTTCCGCCGATCCAGACGGGCGACCGGTTCAAAAAGGATCAGCTTGAGCCGCAGCAGAAGTTCACGCAGCCGCCGTCCCGCTACACCGAGGCGACGCTGGTGAAAACGCTTGAAGAAAAGGGCATCGGCCGTCCGTCCACCTATTCGCCGACGATCTCGACGATCGTCGATCGCGGCTACATCATGCGCGATAAGAAGGCGCTGGTGCCGACCGAGCTCGGCTTTGCGGTGACGGGACTGATGAAAGCGAGCTTCCCGGATATCGTGGATATCGCGTTCACCGCGAACATGGAGGAGGAGCTTGACTCTGTCGAGGACGGCTCCGACAAATGGCAGGGCGTTGTGAGCGAGTTCTACGGTCCGTTCATGCAGACGGTCGAGACCGCCGAGAAGAACGCCGAAAAGATCAAGATCCCCGACGAGGTCTCCGACGTCCCGTGCGACAAGTGCGGCGCGATGATGGTGTATAAAATGGGACGGTTCGGCAAGTTCCTTGCCTGTCCGAACTTCCCGACCTGCCGCAACACGAAGTCGATCATCGAAAAGGTCGAGGGCGTTCCGTGCCCGAAGTGCGGCGCCGCGATCATCAAAAAGCACGGTAAGAAAAAGATCTTCTACGGCTGCGAACGCTACCCGGACTGTGATTTCACAAGCTGGGATCTGCCCGTCAGGATGAAATGCCCGAAGTGCGGCGGCATGATGGTGCAGAAGCACGGGCAGAACGGCACGTTCATTCAGTGTGCGGACCCGAACTGCAAGGAGATCCTCAGAAGAAGCAAAAAAGCCGATGAATAAACCGAACATCACGGTCGTCGGCGCGGGACTTGCCGGTGCGGAGGCGGCATATCGTCTGCTTTCGCATGGCTACCCGGTCACGCTGTACGAGATGAAACCTCAAAAGCGCACGCCGGCGCACACGGGCGACGGTTTTGCGGAGCTCGTTTGCTCGAATTCCCTGCGCTCCGACCGCATTGTAAATGCCGTCGGACTGCTCAAGGAGGAGATGCGCGCTTTGGGCTCGCTTATCATGGAGGCGGCGGACGCGACGCGCGTGCCGGCAGGCGGCGCGCTTGCGGTCGATCGCGAGGGCTTTTCGGCGTATGTGACGGATAAGCTCAAGGCATTTCCGAACCTGACGCTCGTGACCGGGGAGCTTACGGAACTTCCCGCTTCGCCCGCGATCGTCGCGACGGGTCCTTTGACGAGCGACGCGCTGAGCGCGGCGATCGAGGAGCGCTTCGGCAAAAGCCTGCATTTTTATGACGCGGCGGCGCCGATCGTGACCTTCGATTCGCTCGATCACGACAAGGTCTTTGCGGCGTCGCGGTACGATCGCGGCGCGGACTATCTGAACTGCCCGATGACGCGCGAAGAATACTTTGCGTTTTATCGCGCGCTCGTCGAGGCCGAGACCGCGCCTTTGCACAGCTTTGAAACGCCGCGCGTGTTCGAGGGCTGCATGCCCGTTGAGGTCATGGCAAAGCGCGGCGAGCTGACGCTGGCGTACGGTCCCTTGAAGCCCGTCGGGCTCGAAGTCGACGGAAAGCGGCCGTTTGCGGTGGTGCAGCTGCGGCGCGACAACAGCGACGGCACGCTCTATAACATCGTCGGGTTCCAGACGAACCTGAAGTTTTCCGAGCAGAAGCGCGTATTCGGCATGATACCGGGACTCGGGCATGCGGAGTTTGCGCGTTACGGTGTGATGCACCGCAACACGTTTTTGGAATCGCCGAAGCTTTTACGCTTTGATTATTCGCTGAAAAGCGATCCGCTGCTGTTCTTTGCCGGACAGATGACCGGCGTGGAGGGCTATGTGGAATCCGCGGCAAGCGGGCTTCTTTCCGCGATCGGGCTGATCGAAAAGCTCGAAGGCAGAGAAGCGATCGACTTTACGTCCGAGACCGCGATCGGCGCGCTCGGTCACTACGTTGCCGAATACAACGGCGGCGATTTTCAGCCGATGAACGTTACGTTCGGCATCATGGATCCGCTCAAAGAACGCGTTCGCGGAAAGCAGGAACGCGGCGAGCGGATCGCAAGCCGCGCGCTGGACAAGCTCCGCGCGCTGAAAGAATCCTATGATTTATGAGGAGGTACATCCGATGGAACAGTTGAAGGGCACGACCATCGTCGCGGTCAAGCGCGACGGTGTGACCGCGATCGCAGGCGACGGTCAGGTCACCATGGGACAGCAGGCGGTCATGAAAGCACACGCCAAGAAGGTGCGCAGATTGTATCACGACCGCGTGATCGTCGGGTTTGCGGGTTCGGTCGCGGACGCGTTCACGCTGTGCGACCGGTTTGAGGCGAAGCTCGAAATGCACGGCGGCGCACTGAAGCGCGCGGCGATCGCGCTGGCGCAGGACTGGCGCAGCGACAAGATCATGCGCAATCTGGAAGCGCTGATGATCGTTGCGGACAAGGACGATCTTCTGATCCTGTCCGGCACCGGCGAGGTCATCGAGCCGGACGACGGGATCGCGGCGATCGGTTCCGGCGGGCTGTACGCGCTCGCAGCGGCGAAGGCGCTGAAGCTGCACACCGAAATGAGCGCAGAGGAGATCGTCTGCGAAGCGATGGCGATCGCGGAATCCATCTGCATCTTTACCAACGGCAATATCCATGTGGAGGTGATCCGTCCGTGACCCCGAGAGAGATCGTAAACGCACTGGACCGGTACATCATCGGTCAGGAGGAAGCAAAGCGCGCGGTGGCGATCGCGCTGCGCAACCGTTACCGCAGAAGCTGTCTTTCTCCCGAGCTTCGGGAGGAGATCACACCGAAGAACATCATCATGCTCGGACCGACGGGCGTCGGCAAGACCGAGATCGCGCGGCGGCTCGCAAAGCTCGTCGAAGCGCCGTTCGTCAAGGTTGAGGCGTCGAAATACACCGAGGTCGGCTACGTCGGCCGCGACGTCGAAAGCATGGTCCGCGATCTCGTGGAGGAGTCGATCCGGCTCACCAAGCAGAAGCGCATGGAGCTCGTGAAGGACGCGGCGGCAGCGGCGACCGAGCAGCGGCTTGTGGAGCTTTTGCTTCCGCAGCAGAAAAAGCAGCAGCGTCCGGTGAACCCGCTCCAGTTCCTTTTGGGCAGCGGACAGCCGGAGCCCGAGGAGCCCAAGCCCACCGAGGAGGAACAGCAGGCAAGAAGGACGCTTCGCGAACAGACGCTGGACCGCCTGCGCGCGGGACTGCTCGAAAAGGAGATCGTGGAGATCGAGGTCGAGGAGAGCGTCAACGCCATGATGTTCGGCGCAAGCGGCATGGAGCTCGATATGGGCGGCATGCTCGGCGACCTGCTTCCGAAAAAGAGAAAGGCCAAAAAGATGCCGGTCGAACACGCGCGTTCGATCCTCATGCAGCAGGAATCCGAAAAGCGCATCGACCCGGACGACGTGAACCGCGAAGCGCTCTGGAATGCCGAACAGAACGGCATCATCTTCCTGGACGAGATCGACAAGATCGCCGGCAGCGCGAACCAGATGGGCGCGGACGTCTCGCGCGAGGGCGTACAGCGCGACATTCTGCCGATCGTTGAGGGCACCACGGTTTCGACCAAGTACGGCCCGGTCAAGACGGACTTCATCCTGTTCATCGGCGCCGGCGCGTTCCATGTGGCGAAGGTCACCGACCTGATCCCCGAGCTGCAGGGACGCTTCCCGATCCGCGTGACTTTGAAGGACCTTACCGAGGACGATTTCTACGCGATCCTCACGCAGCCGGACAACGCGATCACCAAGCAGTATGCGGCACTTTTAAGACCCGATAACGTCAATCTGAGCTTTACCGAGGACGCCTTAAGAGAGATCGCAAAATTCGCGTTCCGCGCGAACGAACAAAACGAGAATATCGGCGCACGCCGCCTGCATACGGTAATGGAGAATCTGTTGAACGATATCTCCTTCAACGCGAACGGTCAGCATCCCCTGATCGACGTCGTCGTGGACGGCGCCTATGTCGATGCGCATCTGTCCGCCGAGTGGGGAGAGGACAACATCTCGAAGTACATTCTGTAACGGGCGGCGCGGTCCGCCCGGGAAAGGACGGACCATGAAGCGCTTTCTTACCGTTTGGATCTGTATCCTGCTGCTTCCGCTTTCGATCGCGAAGGCGGAGACCGTCACGCCGGAAACGGACGTGCCGGACCCGAACTGGATTCCCTGGGAGGAAACCGGGGAGACGGTCGAGGCGTTCAAAACGGACGGCGAGCCGGTCGCTTTTTACGGCATGCGTCCGCTTTCGCGCTATGCGCAGGCGTATGACGTGCCGGACGAGGACCTCACGCTTGCCGCGCGCGTCGCGTATCTGGAGGCGGGCGGACGGAACGAGCGTGCGTACCGCGCCGTGCTGTGCGTGCTCTATAACCGCTGCGTGGCAAAGCGGTTCGGCGGGCAGGTGACCGATATTCCCACCGAGGCGTACCGCAAGGGACAGTTCTCGGTCATCCATCACAAAGGGTTCAAAAAACTGGAGCCGCCGCAGGAGATCATCGACGCGGCGCGCGACATCTTTGTGTACGGCAACATTGATCTGCCGGAAAACATACTCTTCTTCTGCGCCGCGCGGCTCGGCAAGGGTTGGGGCGGACGCAGATTTTATAAAGATATCGGCGGCAACCTGTTCTTTTACGGGAGCGCCGATTGAAGAAAGGACATTATACATACATTTTTATGCAGCATAAATTAAGGATCATCCCGCTGGGCGGGGTGGGAGAGATCGGTAAAAACATGACCGTGATCGAGTATGAGAACGATATTCTCATCATTGACTGCGGGCTGATCTTTCCGGATGAGGAAATGCCGGGGATCGACGTGGTCATTCCCGACATGACCTATCTCGAACAAAACAAAGACCGCGTCCGCGGCATGTGCGTGACCCACGGTCACGAGGATCACATCGGTGCGATTCCCTTTGCCATGGAACGCTTCCGCTGTCCGATCTACGGCACGCGGTTCACCAACGCGCTCATCCGGCACAAGCTGGACGAGCATAAGCTCACAGACGTCGAGATCGTCGACGTCGACCCGGGGCAGACTGTTTCGCTCGGATGCTTTCGCATCGAGTTCATCAAGACGGGACATTCGATCGCCGGCGCCGTCGCGCTCGCGATCCGAACGCCGATCGGCACGCTGATCCATACGGGCGATTTCAAGATCGACATGACGCCGATCGACGGCGAGCCGATCGACATCAACCGCTTCGCGTATTACGGCTCCAAGGGCGTTCTGGCGCTGCTGTCGGATTCCACAAACGTCGAGCACGCTGGATTCACGCAGAGCGAGAAGGAGATCGGCAAGACCTTCGAGCGCGTCTTTACCAATGCGCAGGGACGCGTAATCGTCGCGACGTTCGCGTCGAACGTGTACCGCATCCAGCAGGTCGCGGACGTGGCGATCGAGCACGGGCGCGTCGTCTGCTTCCAGGGCAGAAGCATGGAACAGATCGTGAAATACGCGCAGACGCTCGGCTATCTGCACATTCCGAACGAGAAGATCGTCAACGTGGAACACCTCAAAAACCTGCCGGACAATATGGTCTGCGTGATGACCACCGGCAGCCAGGGAGAGCCGATGAGCGGGCTGACGCGCATGGCAAACTCGACGCATAGGCTGAACATCGGCGCGGGCGATACGGTCATCATTTCGGCAAGCGCGATCCCCGGCAACGAACGCGGCGTCGCGCGCGTCATCAACGCGCTCTATGAAAAGGGCGCGGACGTGGTCTACGACCGCATGGCGGACGTGCATGTAAGCGGACATGCCTGCGCAGGCGAGCTCCGGCTGATGCTCGGCATCACCAAGCCGAAATTCTTCATCCCGGTGCACGGCGAAGCGCGGCACCTCAAAATGCACGCGGACCTTGCAAGGGAGATGGGCATTGCGTCGGAACGCACCTTCATTGCGCATAACGGCGCCGTGATCGAGCTGACCGCAAGGAAGGGCGTCATGAACGAGACCGTACAGGCGGGAAGTCTGATGGTGGACGGGCTCAGAAACATCGAGGATATCGTTCTGCACGACCGCAAGCTTCTGTCCGTGGACGGGCTTGTGTCGGCGGTGATCGTGATCGACGCGGAGACCGGACGGCTTCTCAATCCGGTCGAGCTCTATTCGCGCGGATTCATCTACATGCGCGAGAACGAGCCGTTGATTCAAGAGGCGAACGAACGCGTGTATGAGATTGCAAAGCGGTTTGAAGAGGTCGGCAAAGACGAGTATCCGAACGTCAAGAGTGCAGTCAAGAGCAAGCTCAAGTCGTTCCTGTACGACAAGACGGGCCGCACGCCGATGATCCTGCCGATCGTGATCGAAATATAAGCGTTTATACTGCCGATTCTGCGGAAATAGAACGCTGTTTGTCGCCGAACAAACGGTTGAGAGAACGAGAAACCTGCGATACAATACAGGCGTAATCAAGGTCACAGGGGGAAATATTCATGAAAACCGGCATTCGTTTCATCACACTTTGTCTTGCGCTGCTGCTTTGCATCGGCGTTTTCGGCTGCAAACCGCAGGGAAAAACGGTCGCGGGATACGCGGTCGAACAGAACGACGGCAGAAACGCTGCGAGCTATCCGTACATCGTGCGTACGCCGCACACGACGTGGTATCTTGCCGCGGCGGACATCGAGCTTTTGGGCGAGGACGCGTATTTTGCGGGACTGGAAAACATCCTGACGAATCAGGAAGAGGATTTTTCCGACGCGATCGCTGCGCTTTCGGGTTACATGAAAGATGAGATCCCGGTGATCGACGTCCATACGGACTTCGCCGCGCAAACGGAACGCGCGAAATGGAATAAGGCGGGTGCGTGGTATCTCGGACCGGACACGGGCATCTATCTGTATAAAGGCTGGGATATGGCGGGCAATGCGCTGCTGCACGAGTATACGCATTATCTGACGATGGAATGCTGCACGTTCGATCTGTCCAAGGACGGCGGGTTCTGGGCGGAAGCCGTCGCCGAGTATATTTCGATGTTCGTTTGTACGAACCGGATGTGGCGCGGTTTACAGTCAAGCCTCAGCGAGCAGGACCTGAAAACCGCGCAGAAGCGCGGGATCACGGACGCGGACGGATCGCTGAACGCGAAGAAGTATTACTGCTATCTGGCTGCCTATATGCGTTCCGGCGCGGCAATCGGCGAGAAGTACGGCACAGTCAGCGAGACCCCGATCACGCTGTCGGAGCGGCTTATCGAGCATCCGCAGCTGACGACGATCAGCTATTATGAGGCGGGCAGCTTCTTCAACTGGCTCGTGGAGCATTACGGAAAGGATCTCGTGTTCAGCCACATGACGATCGGACAGGAAGACTTCAAGGAGGTCTTCGGCGAGGACTTCGAGACGCTGTTCTTCCAATGGTCGGCGGACAACGACGCCTGGTGCACGGAGAACGGGATCGTTCTGGGACCCATGGAGGAATAAATGATCTTAGACGATGCAAGGACGCTGGCGGACAAGCTGCGCGCGTCCGAAGAATATCAGACCTATCGCGAGGCGAAGGCGCGCGCGTATGCGCAGCCTTCGACCGCCGCGCTTTTGGACGAATTTTACAAGCTCCGCATGAAGGCGCAGGCGGCATCGGTTGCGGGAACGCCGGATGCGGAGACGACCGAAAAGCTGCAAAAGCTCGCGGAGCTTCTGCAGTTTGACCAAGCCGCGGCAGCGTATCTGCTTGCGGAATACCGGCTGAACGCGCTGCTCGGCGATATCTACAAGATCCTTGCAAAGGCGGTGGATCTGGACCTCGGCGCGCTCGAAGCGTGAGCGCTTGAAATCCGGATCGGTACATGGTATACTGAACGTATGAAGCGGAAGGACAAAACCGAAATGAGCGCCGTGCGCCAGAGATGGCAGCGCTTCTGGCACTATACGAGACCGATCGCCACATGGCTTTTGAGCATCGGTCTGGTTGCCGTGATCGCGGTCGTTTCAGTCCGCTATGTTTTGTCGCATTATATCTCCGCCGTCGATCCGGACGACGCAACGCCGTACGAGGTCGTGATCCCGCAGTATGCCTCCGCGGGCAAGATCGCGGACCTGCTGTATCATGCGTGCGGCGAAGGCGAGAGAGGATTGATCGTTTCCAGCGCCTCGTTCAAGGTCTATGTCGATTTTGTCGGCAAAGCGAACAGCCTGAAGGCGGGAACGTACCGTCTTTCCAAGAATATGACGATCCCGGAGATCGTGGATATCCTTGCGGAGGGCAATCCCGCGCGGCGCACGGCGCGTCTTGTGGTGATCGAGGGACGAACGATCGACGACATCGCAAAGTCGATCCGCGAAAATGAAGCGATCACGACCGATCCGGAAGCGTTCCTGGCGCAGTGCAGGGATGCTTCGGCTTACGCAAAGTATCCGTTTATCGCCGAGCTTCCCGATGCCGCAAGCCGCCGCTACGCGCTGGAGGGGTATCTGTTCCCGGACACCTATGAGATCTACGCCGATTCCGCACCGGAGGAGATCATTGAAAAGATGCTGACGCATTATTACGAGATCTTTTCGGGCGAGTGGGTCAGCCGCGCCGAAGAGCTGGGCATGACGCGCGACCAGGTCATGACGCTGGCGTCGATCATCGAACGCGAAGCGAGCGTGCCCGAGGATATGTACAAGGTCTCGGCGGTGTTCCATAACCGTCTCAAAGAGGGCATGAAGCTCGAGTCCTGCGCGACGCTGAACTACATCACCGGGCTGGACCGCTATGTGTTCACCAGGGACGAGATGGCGATCGACTCGCCGTACAACACCTATCGTTATGCGGGGCTGCCGATCGGACCGATCTCGAACCCCGGCGCGGCGGCGATCCAGGCGGCGCTGTATCCGGATGAAGAATTCCTCGAAGAAGGGTACCTCTATTTCTGCAACGCAAATCCGAAGGAAACGCGCGCGCTCGTGTTTGCAAAGACATACGAAGAGCACCAGCAGAACGTCGAGAAGTACCGCGAGTTTTGGAACTGATTCCATTCATGCGGCATAGCCGCACGAAAATCATTGGATTCTCCATCGGAGAATCTACCCGAACGTGCCCGCAGGGCACACATCACTTGCCGCAGGCAAACATCACGGCGCAGCCACATCACTTGCCGCAAAGCGGCAACCATCACTGCGTCGAAGACGCAAAAGCCGCGTTCTGATTCGTCACATTCCGACATACCCTTCCCTTAGGGAGGAAAGGGTATGTTTTCTTTATTCTGGCTGCTCATGCAGTCGATCGCGCTGATCGGCGCGATCGGGTCGACCGGTTCGTTCCCGAAGCCTTTGAGCCCGGAGGAAGAAAAGCTCTGGGTCGGGCGTCTGATCGCGGGGGACGAGGAGGCGCGCGAAAAGCTGATCGTGCACAACCTCCGGCTATGCGCGCACATCGCGAAGAAGTATCAGAAGGCGGAGCGCGACAGGGAGGATCTGATCAGCATCGGCACGATCGGGCTCATCAAAGCGGTGTCGACGTTTTCGGAATCCAAGGGCACGCTGTCCGCGTACGCCGCGCGCTGTATCGAAAACGAAATATTGATGAGCCTGCGGCGCGAGCGCAAGCTGGTCGAGACCGTTTCGATCGAGGAGCCGGTCGGCGCGGATAAGGAGGGGAACGAGCTCCGGCTTTCCGACCTCGTCTGCACAGAGGCGGACACGATCTTTGAGCAGGTGCAAAGCCGTCTGGACGCCGCGATCATCACCGAAACGATGCAGAAGGTGCTCAATAAGCGCGAGCGCGTCGTTCTGACGCTGCGCTTCGGTCTCTCGGGCGACGCGCCGATGCCGCAGCGCGAGGTCGCGGCTCTTTTGGACATCTCCCGAAGCTACGTTTCCCGCATCGAGAAGAAAGCGGTCGAAAAGATGCGCGCCGCATTGACTGCAGGAACCGGAGCGAAAGCGTGAGCCGTCCGCTCGGCTGTCGGAAATTGTCGGAAAATATCGGGAAACGGTTGCCCTTTTTGAACGACTGTGATATACTGAATTTGCTATTGGCAAATACTATTGAAAAGGGGCAAGGGGAACAAATGTATACGGGATCCGGAATCATCAAGATCTTTGCAGGCAGAACAGGCAAGCCGTTTGCACAGCGCATGTGCGATTATCTAGGTGCGCAGATGGGCGACGCGACGACGATCATGTTTGACGAGGGCAATATTTTCGTCCGCATCAACGAGTCCATTCGCGACAAGGATGTTTACATCGTCCAGCCGATTGGCCGCGAGCCGAACGACGAGTTCACCGAGCTGCTGTTCTGGATCGACGCGTTCAAGCGTTCAAGCGCGAACTCTGTCACCGCGATCATTCCGTACTTCTCCTACGCCAAGGGCGATAAAAAGGACGAGCCCCGCGTTTCGATTCGCGCGCGCGTGTGCGCCGACTGTATCGAAACGATCGGCGTCGACCGTGTGCTGTTCATGGATCTGCATGCGGACCAGGTCGTCGGCTTCTTCAAAAAACCGGTCGATCACCTTTCCGCACGTCCGCTGCTCATTGAATATGTGAAGCGGCAGGGCATCGTGAACGACGATCTCGTTGTAGTTTCGCCCGACGCCGGCAGCGCAAAGCGCGCGCACGGGTTTGCGACTGCGCTCGGCGCGAGCGTCGCGATCGGCGACAAGACGCGCTACGACCACAAGAGCGACGCGAAGGTGTTGAACATCATCGGCAACGTCGAGAACAAGAACTGCCTCGTCGTGGACGACTTCTCCATCACGGGCGGTACGCTTGTGGACGTCGCGAGAGCTTTGAAGGAGCACGGCGCGCAGCACGTTTACGGCGCGCTTTCCCACAACGTCATGACGCAGAAAGCGGTCCATCGTATCGAGGAGAGCGACTATGAATGGCTCGTATCGACCGACACGCTCGAATGCCCGTTCATGAACGAGAGCACCAAGCTGCGCACGATCTCCGCGGCGCCGATGTTTGCGCAGGCGGTCAAGACGATCCACGACCGCGCGCCGATGAGCTCCATGTTCGATCACCGCGTCTTGAAGCGGCTGATGGACATGAGCCTTGATACCGAAAACAACTGAAAAAGGCGAGGGGAACGAACGGTTCGTTCCCCTTTTTGCAACCTTTTTCGGATCTGCGCGGTATTGTAGATAAAGAAAGCAAGGGAGATCTGACGATGAAACAGCAAAAGCTTACCGATTATAAGCCGGGCTACCCGAAAAAAGCGCTGAAAAGCGCCGCGCTTGCCGCCGCTGCGATCATGACGATCGGCGCCGCGGCCGGCTGCCGCCTTGCGCCGGTCCAGACCACGGGACTCGTGCCGATGGAGGAGCCGGGGATCGAGGAGACCGTTCCGCCGGAGGAGCTGCAGACGGAAGGCTATATTGCGTACGAGCCGACGCCGAAGCCCGAGGAACTCGAGCTGATGGGTGATGTTGCGGTCATCGACGACATGCCGTAAGGAGAAAGAAAATGAAGCAGAGCAAGGTCAAGGACTATCGTCCGAATTATCCGAAAAAACTGATCCGCGGCGCGATCCTGACGACCGCGGCGGCGGTCGCGCTTGCCGGCACGACGGGCTGCGACATGCTTCGCACGGGCGGCGCACCGGAACCGGTCCCGACCGACGAGTTGGTGCTCGACGGCGAGATCGCGGTCGATCCCGGCGAAGAGGAGCTTGCGCTTGAAGGCGAACCGGCGGTCGACGAAAACGGCGATATCATCATGGACGGAGAAGACGAATCAAACGGCAGGGGAGAGCCTGCGCTGCAGGGCAAGATCGTAGTGCCGGAAGATACGCCGGAACCGTGAGGAGCGATTATGAATTTTACACTTCATCTGACGGCAGACTGTAATTTGGCCTGCCGTTACTGTTACGAAACACACAGCAAGCGCAGCATGACGGAG